>ERZ791645.599-NODE-599-length-28957-cov-3.476161_pt1 | contig 28957 bp, 30 predicted proteins | sample MGYA00509939_ERZ791645 | MGnify/ENA primary metagenome ERZ791645 (study PRJEB30046, sample SAMN00715249) | human gut metagenome | study: EMG produced TPA metagenomics assembly of the A metagenome-wide association study of gut microbiota in type 2... | reverse complement strand
AGTGTTGATGGATTTTTTTACGGTTTTATACTACACTATAGATAGAAAGTAGGTGAGAAAGTGAGTGCTCTTGGAAATAAAAAGATAATGGCTAAAAACATTCTGTATTATATGGAGAAACATCAAAAATCAAGAAACGAAATGTGTAAAGCGTTAGGCGTTAAATATACCACTTTCACAGACTGGGTAAAGGGGAATTCTTACCCTCGAATAGATAAAATTGAACTTATGGCGAACTATTTTGGTATTTCCAAATCCGACTTAGTTGAGGAGCATGTAGTCGCCCCTCGTAAAGGTATAACTATTAACGTTCTCGGTCGTGTTGCTGCCGGTATCCCGATCGACGCCGTTACCGACATTATAGATACGGAAGAAATCTCACTGTAGATGGCTCGAACCGGTGAGTTCTTCGGGCTTCAAATCAAGGGTGACAGTATGGAACCCAAAATCTCCGACGGTGATGTCGTGATCGTTCGGCAGCAAAATGATGCCGAAAGCGGGGATATTGTAATTGCTACAATAAATGGGGACGAGGCTACTTGTAAAAGGATTAGAAAATACCGAGACGGTATAGAACTTGTTTCAAATAATCCTTGTTACGAACCTATGTTCTTTTCAAACGAAGAGATAGAAAATAAGCCCGTAAGAATTATCGGGCGAGTTGTTGAGTTAAGAGCTAAATTTTAAAGATATAACCACTACGGTGATTATATAAAGTGGTGTTAAAGGAACAGGGGACAAAAGAAAGAGAGGGAAGTAAAAACGCTATGAAACAAAAAGAAAAATATTTTTTCGATAAAAATGAGGTCATCGGAAATAAAAAAAGAGCTATAAAAACCCTTAATGAGCTGCTTGAAGCACACATTAAAAAAGCACCTGAAGACAGCACAACAGAAAACGATTCCCATCTCAAAAAAGTAAATCTGCTTTCGTATTGGATCAATACATATTGTAGATTTATTAAAAAAGAAAAAACATTTGATGCTTCAAAAAATAAAGTATACAAAAGAGGTGAAATTATTCAAGTTGACCTAGGCTTTCGTATTGGTCATGAAGAAGGCGGATTGCATTATGCGGTTGTTTTAAATAAAAAAGACTCCCCTTATTCCGATATATTAACCGTACTTCCTCTTTCATCTAAAAAAGAATATACCACACCTAATAAATTCACTATTGATTTGGGAAACGAAATATATGATAAGCTCCATCAAAAGTATATGCAAAAATTCAATAATTCAATTCAAGATGTGAAAGTATCGCCAAATCCGGTGTATGCCGGAGAGAAAATAACGATAGCTTTTACAGTAGATACAACGGAAGCCGATAAGGTGCAAAAAGAAATTGATTTAATGAAAACTGGAAGCATTGGCTTAGTTTCTCAAATCACAACAATTAGCAAAATACGAATAACAAAACCTTTGCATTATTCCGATGCTTTTGCAGGTATAAAATTAAGCGATGAAAGTTTAAATATAATAGATAAAAAAATCTGCGAATTATATATTGGTAAATAATTATAGTATAAAGTATTGACTTTTGGGGCATACCAACATATAATGTTATAGAACAAAACACCTTAGCGTGTATAACATTAGGACAATGCAGTTTACCTGCACAACTTAGACCCCGTAGTAATACGGGGTCTTTTACGTTATACGAAATATACCCGACACTCCCAAAGTCGCCGGAGCATATACGAAGGAAAATGTATTTACCAGGGTAGCCGGAGGACGAGCTTCCACCCATTCCGAGAATCCTGTGGAGGGGGGGTGGTAATTATGAGTACATATGAAGAACTCAGTTTGATCATAAGCATTGCGCTTTTGGTTGTAGCCATTCTGAATTATACGCATAAAAAATAGCCGTCCTGCCCTGACAAAGCTGACGACTATTTCTTATAGTTTTTTAAGTTGCACCGGAGCGGGTGAGGTGCAGTCACCTTCCGGCTATCCTGTTAAGTACATTATAGCAAATGTACCATAAATGTCAACTATCTAGATTTTCCAAATAGTTAGAAAGAGGGTGTGATAAATGGATGATTTTGAAAACAAATTAACTGAATTACATGATCGTGTTCTTAGTAAGGCTCTTACCGAGGATGAACAGAACAGCTATACCGAATCTTTATTTGAATCCATTAAACATATCAATGAATATGGAGAGGAGTTTTGGTACGCAAGAGAACTTCAGCGTGCTCTAGAATATACTGAGTGGCGCAACTTTTCTAGAGTTATTGATAGAGCTGTAACCGCTTGTGAAAATAGCGGAAATGATGTCTTTCATCATTTTGTTGAAGTCAACAAAACGATAGATATGCCTAAATCTGCAACAAAAGAAATTACAGATTACGCACTCTCCCGCTATGCATGTTATTTAATTGTACAGAATGGCGATTCCCGGAAAAAGGTGATTGCTCTCGGTCAGACATACTTCGCCGTAAAGACAAGACAACAAGAATTAATAGATAATTTTAACGAATTAAATGAAGACCAAAAGAGATTAGCTATCAGACGTGAAATGGCAGAGCATAATAAATTATTAGTAGAAGCCGCAAAAAATGCAGGAGTTGAAACAAACCTTGATTACGCTATCTTTCAAAATTATGGGTATCGTGGTTTATACGGTGGTATGGATGCAAAGGCTATCCATCACCATAAGGGATTGAAACCATCTCAAAAAATCCTTGACCATATGGGATATGAAGAACTTGCCGCTAATTTATTTCGCGCCACACAAACAGAGGCTAAAATTAAACGTGATAATATACAAGGGAAAGAAAATGCCAACCAGACGCACTATAACGTCGGTAAAGAAGTTCGTGATACTATTTCACGATTAGGGGGAACGATGCCAGAGGATCTCCCCACCCCAACTAAAAGCATTAAGCAGATCGAACGCGAGCAAAAGAAACTGGAAGATAGATAGAAAAACCGCCCCTGCGTCAACAGGAGCGGTCAACACGACCTCTCCGCACAGCAGAGATAGGACGGCTTAACTATAACATCTCCGGAGATGCTACAGCATTCCAACCAAAAAATATTGTATCATCTTCGGTCAGCTATCGCAATCAGAACATCTGTTTTTGATAGCTGTTATTTTTATACCTTTTTACATATAATTACATAGGAGTGTGATGCAATGTCTTATTTTATTTATGCTCGTAAATCAAGGAAGGATGCTGATCTCGAAGCGTTGGGAATCGATGTGCTCGAGCGCCATATCACCACTTTGCTGGAGCTTGCCAAAACGCTGTTGCTTCCGATCGGGGCAATTTATCGCGAAGTCGTCTCCGGCGACAGTATTGATTCCCGCCCGGTGATGTCTCAAGTGATGGCCGAAGTAGAGTCTTGTATGTGGGACGGATGTCTTGTTATGGACGTTGACCGCCTCGCCCGCGGAGATACGATCGATCAAGGGCGGGTACAGCGTGCATTTTTCTACTCAAACACAAAGATCGTTACTCCTAACAAGACGTATGATCCGGCAAACGAGTACGATAACGAATACTTTGAATTTAGTCTGTTTATGAGTCGCAGAGAATACGCAACAATTAAGCGCAGGATGCAGCGTGGCAGAGAACGAAGCAGCTCTGACGGATATTATGTCGGAAATATACCGCCCTACGGATGGCGTCGCGTTATCGCTCCTGATGGTAAGCACTTCTCTCTTGCTCCCGATCCAACCGAATCCCCCGTGCTCGATCTGATGTATGATCTATGCGGCAATAAACAATACGGTTATCAAAAAGCATGTACTCATATGGCCGAAATGGGAATTTTATCAAGAAGCGGACGCCCGTTTACGCCGTCCACGCTAAAAGGAATTATATCTAATCCGGCAAATATCGGAAAAGTTCGCTGGGGACATCGGAAAACGGTTCGTACGGTCAAAGATGGGAAAATTTCTCGTTCTCGCCCGCACTCGTCAGATTATATTCTTGCCGATGCAGTTTGGCCGCCCCGGATCAGCGCGGACCTTTTCCAGCGTGCCAACCAGCCAAAAGGGAGCTGCTCCGCTCCGGTGCGTGATGACAGACCGATTCAGAATATTTTTGCCGGTCTTGTCCGGTGTTCCCAGTGTGGCCGGCTGATGGTTCGTAAAAAAGCGCATACTAAAACGCCTTATGACATTCTGATTTGTCAATATACTGAATGCCCTACAGTCGGTATCCGAATTGATGAGTTAGAGCTCGCCTTGTTGGAATGGCTGCGGAATTACATAGATAAATACGAGCTCACTGACGCGTTGCCCGAAGACGTGGAGAACGTCGCTGCAAAAGAAGCGATTGTTAAGAATTTTGAAAAAGAACATGAAACGCTTTTAAAGCAACGTGAATCCCTTTTTGATTTTCTCGAGCAGGGTATCTATACGAAGGAAATTTTTATCGAGCGGTCAAACGCTCTTGAGCGACGCGTAAAAGAATGTATGGAGCACATTATCTCCGCGCAGAACGACCTTCACGCCACACTCGCACTACAGGCAAACCGTAAAAATTTCGTTCCGCGCTGTAAGAATTTGCTCGGCGAATGGGGTAGACTTACAATTCCCGAAAAGAACAGCGCTTTAAAGGTTTTAATTGAAAAAATCATGTTCACAAAGACAAAACGAAACAAAAAGGGGCAGGATCGTTCTGATTTTGAAATTGATGTGTTTCCAAAAGTGCCGAAATAGCGGCGTTTTTCATTCGTTGCATCTTCTACGAGCGAAAGAACTCGCTCGTAGAAGATGAAGCTAATTAAATAATGATAAGATGATGCAATATTTCTCCCCGGAGCTGATACTCCGGGGAATATTTTTAATATAACTGGAATTTATCAAGCGCAATGCCGAAACATCCGGCATATCCGTCCTGCCCGTTTCCTACTTCATTGTCGAATTGCCACGGATAGTAACCGCCGCCAATCGGAGCAACTCTGTACTGCGCTTTTTGATAACCATATTTTGCAACAATATCCGCCGGAGTATCATAATATACCTCTACGGCATCGATCACAGCTCCCGGATATCCAGCATAGCCGTTGTTTGCGTCAGACCAGTTACATCCGGTTACGTAAGGTAACCATCCCTTGCCCTTTACATGCACGCGGTATTTTACAGTACCTTTATTAACCTTTATCGCGATACCGGCGATTGTACGACCCGGAAGTCCTGCAAAATCAGACAGGTTATTCACAAAGGGCAGGATTGTTCCGTCGGTCAACATAACGCCATAAGTAAACACAATGCCGGGATCACCGGATGCTGCACTGCTTCCGCCTCCACTGACAACCGGAGCATCCGGCAACTTGTCCATTCCCATATACTCACGGATTTTATTAATAAAATATGTTTTACAGCCAGATGTGCCCCCATGAATCTCTACAGATCTGTGCGGGCACGCTGTCGCGAATACCTCCTTGTGCAGCCGGATTGTATTCGTGTTTGGAACGATACCGTACTGCTTACACTTCTGCGCCGCCAACTTCAACGCATTCTCTTCATTTTTCTTAAAGATTTCCAAATCCCCCATACTCTGACAGACCTCGATCGAATAATAGTTCCGGTTTCCGTCCGTCTGCCCGCAGTGCCATGCTGCGTAGGCATCATCTTCCGCATACAAGATCCCGTCACTAGCTACATAAGCGTGAGCAAATCCGTTTTCTAACGGATGCGTTTGCAGCCATTTTCTGTAAAACGCTGCATTTGCATTTTGTGATCCTGCATCGTTGTGAATAAAAATTCCTCTCGGATTTCCACCTCTAAGTCCTGCTACTCCTCTACAAATACTCATGTTCTTCTCCTTTCTTCCGGCATTTGCACCGGCGCAAAAGAGGACGATCACTCGCCCTCTGAATCTCCATCTTTATTTACGACCTTGTCTGCAACCTCTAAACCTTTAATCAATATAATCGGCACGTTAAATCCAGCTTCTACGAAATTTTCCAAAATCGAGCGAATCTCATTTATAAGCAAGCTGGCCAGTACGAACCATCCAAGCAATGTAGTGATCCCTAAATCTACACCGATCGCCTTACCGATCTCGATAAAGATTGCCGATGCCCCAAACGCAACCATAATCATAAGCCAGTACCCCAACTTCTTAAGGACGCCTTTCCAGCCTCTGACAGAGTTTTCTTTGTTGGCCATCTTGCTCTTCATCCACCCGGTTATCCAGTCTGCTACATTAAGTAGCAAAAAGGCTGCAAATAAGATCCAGTGCTCTCCTAATATGTAGGACAACACCGCCACAATCGCTCCTGCAATCGCATTGTATCCGTCAATAATTTCTTCTGCATAATTCATTTTCATATTCCTCACTCTCCTTTCTCGTTATGCAACTTCTTTCCAGAGACTCTCGGATCCAACTGCACCCGGTTCCCACACATTGCTGTCTACAAGAGACTCCCACGTTTTCCCTTTATGTGTTACCCTATCACCTTTTTTGTATGGGTTTGTGCTGTTTGGCTGCTCCCACGGCAATACTTTTCCGGTCGGATCTGTAAGCACCTTAGCATATAAACTTGAGGCGGTGTCCGGCGCCCAGTCCGCTTGAGATGTATGGTTTTGGAGTACCTTATATAGCGCATCTTGGTAAGTAATATACTTTCCAGTCTTGTAGGCTACTCCATCGCCGCTCCATAAATCGTACAGATCTGCTACCTTAAGAGCCTGCTCATCATCTGTAATTTTCTCTGCAGATATTTTAGCCATCGCAAAGACAGACGCATACGTTCCCGGTGCTCCACCGTTGCCACCGTTTTCCTTCAGTGCTTCTATGTCCTGCTTCGCTGTTTCCAACTTAATCCCCATGTCATCCAATCGCTCCTCTGTTGACAGACCGGCTTTATTATTTACAACTCCATAAATTCCACCCGGATATATCTCAGTATGATCGTATCCCGTGTAATTTTCCAAGGTATCTATGATCTGCCCACGTTCTGTGACGTTCATCACCTTTGTTTTTGTTGCATCCTCAAAGATTTCTTTCAGCTTTTCCGGCGCAATTCCGATTGTCAAGAATCGCACCGCACCACCGATTTTTTCATATGACTGTATCGGCATATCAGTTGCATCATTAAAAATAAGTTTCATGTTATCATTCCTTTCTAAAAGATCTGTTTTCTGACTCCGATTGGAATACGCAATAGGAAAGATGCGTTACAATTAAATACACCAAAAAGTAATTAATTATCAAGCACACTCCCACTCAGCGTCGATAAAAAGGTAATTATTTGTAGCTTTTGGGATGCAGAAAAACAGATTGCCGTTTGCTTTTGCTAAAGAGGTACAGGCAACTGGATTTTTATACGCTCCATCTGATGCAGTTACATTGACAGCAGTATCAATTAACGGTCGGTACTGTGACGGTATCGTAAAAGCATTGTTGTACACATTATTTGCAACAATTATAGAGGTTGTGTAGATTTCCATATTCAGATGTATTGCGTTACCAATCTTGTAAGAGTTGTTTGCTATTACTTTCCAAATCCCAGTGTTCAATCCGAGATCAGTCGGTGTGAGCGTCTTTTTATCATGGTGAGCCTGTAATTGTAACAAATATGTATTTAACATAGGGATTGTCGGGACGCTCTCGAACATTTTTTCTACTTTTGTGATGCTTAACCCTTCAATTACCACTCGATAGAGCGGCATTTCCCTGATTTTTCCCGATTCGTAGAGGTTGTTTTGTGTCAGCGTCGGATCCGTTGCCGACCCGGTTGTGGATGCGCCCTGTTTGACCTCTAATGTGTAGGTGTCGATGCCACCTGTTCCCGTAGTGATGAATTTTGCTATGATGATGTCGTTTCGGTTTCTGCCGGATTGCCCGTTGACAATCTCACAGTCAATATAATCTCCGTACGGGATGCGGGCAAAATGTCCGCCTACTACGATAACTCCGTCTTTTACTCGTACTTTGTTGTTACTGATCACCTGACTTTCACATTGCTGGCCGATCATCATGACCCCATCTGATCCGACAATGCTCTGATAAATCGCTGCGTCGTCTTCCGCGTAAATATGTGCCTCCGCCGCTGGGTCGGTATTGATTGTAATTCCTTTCAGTTCTCCCATCTAGTCATCTCCTTTTACTTTATATTCTGTTGTTGTTTTTCCGTTTTTTGTTTTTATGATTTTTCTAACGATCGGCTTTTGTAGTCTCGTTCCTGTAATTTCTTCATATCCGCCGACGATGTCGCCGATTTCCAAGTCGATCCCTTCTACGTTTACGTCGATGCTTTTATAGTTTTGCAGCTCTTTTAGACGCTTTGCTCCATCCTCTTCCAGCTTTTCTTTGTCTGCGCTCGAAAACTCATAAACCGCTTCATTTTCTTCAAGTCCAGTGTAATACGGGGTCTTTCCGATGCTCCCGTCCTTTTGGACGTATAAATGCAGAATGATCCTTTCTTCGTTTTGTCCTTTTCCGGCACAGATTAAGTGATTCACGCCACCTCTGTAATCTTTTACGGTAAACTGCACCTCTCCATCTTGCGAGTATTCCAGCGTTTCCGAATAGTTTTTGATCTGTACGGCTCTGACGGAAACGTATCCATAATCAAGGTTTTCCGGCTCAACGTAGCTGATCTGCAGGCGATATCCTTGAGCGCTTAACATTTTATCGACTGCATCATATAACGTGACGTATCGGTCGATCTGCCAACCTGTGACGGTGATCCCTGCCTTTTCTTCCGGCACAAAAAAAAGACCGTCGAATCGGTCTTTGATAAGATCTCTCAAAATATCGTTTAAATCTCCGCTTACTGTCAGGTGATCCTTTCCCTCCGGCGGTTCTATGATTTTTCGCTTTAGCAGTCCTCTCCACGTTGTGCCGCACCACACAATTTCTTGCGTTTTGGTCATCACTTCAAGACTGTTTAGGATTCCGCCGTATTCTGTTCTCGGTACAAAAATGCGATTTCCGTACCAGTACCGCTCTTTTGTCCACTCTTCCTGCGGCAAGCAGATTTCAAAGTCGTCCGCATCTCCAAGATCCATGTCGATCGCAACGCTCTGATCTAAAAATCCCAGCTCTTCTCCGTTTTTTCGGGCAATGGTAAATTCTAGCGGAAATAGATCTGCATTTCGCACAATCAAGTCCCGAGTTTCTTCCGTTACTCCACCATTATCCCCAGTTGCGGTAATCATTACCGGGTAAACCACTTCTTTCGCTTTCGTTGCCGGCGCGTTTAGTTTTCCTTGATAGCGATTTTCTCCGATTTCCGGTAAATTCTGCGCTCTCCCATTTAGCGCTGCTTCCACCCGCTCCATCTTGGTTCGCTCCTTTCCTCGTAAATTACGAGATCCCAGTCGAATTTACCCGACCACACAACTTTTTGCCGGCCGGGCGGGATTTTCTTGAAAAATGTCTTTCCTTTTTCCCGGTTGTGAAACGCGTTGACTTGTTCGCCGTTTTTTGACACTTTCGTAATGATCCTCGTGCGGCTGTCTATCTCCAGCCGCTCTCCTTGCTCTAAAACAATGTTGACCAAATAGCTTTTATCTCCGATGATGACTTGAGGGTTTGCAACCGGCCCATAAATTACAAGTGTAAAATTTGCGTCTGTAAAATGAGGGTTTTGGATGTATGTGTTGTTCATGCCATTCGCGTAGCGGCATGGGTAACGCCCGGGGTAGCGTTTATTGTCCGTAGACGATGCGCCGTAGCTGTGAAACGTGTACGGGTTTTCTGTGATCCAAAATGGATACGGTGCGTACACATTCATTTTTTTCCTTACGGTGCGTGCTAAATTGCACTCTTCGTATTTTGTTCCTACTATATAGCATTCGATGTATCCCCCTTTGAAGTATAGCTTTCCCGGGGATTTCGCCTGTAAATCTCTTTCTGTGATTCTGTGCAATCTTTCTGCCGACTCGGCTCGTTCTTCCTTGTTCCCTCGGAAGTCCAATATCATTTCATACCTTTTGGCTTTTTTTCCAAAACCGTTTATTTTGCTTCCTATTTTTAATTCGCTTTCGTCTAACTCCCACTCGTAATCATATAGTCCCGCTTTTTTAATCTGCGTTTTGATCCGATTGTCCGAAAGATTTATTTCTTCCCCTGTGCTCCCGCTTTTATACACGAGCATGGAACATCACCCCCAAATCAGACAGCGTCCTTGTTACCTCTCTATTTCCTATATACGCCACCAGTTTCATTTTGCTCATTCCTTCCAGTATTGTATCCCGAAAGATATTTTGTTCTTTAATTCCGGCTCTGCCTGCTTTTGTATCAATTTTTCCGTTTATGTCACTAAAATTCAGTGACTCCATAACGGAGCTTTTTACGGATTCCGCGCGATCTTTTACTCCCATTCCGTAAGAGTCCATCGTGTTATTCCCCATGCGCCTAAACACATGAGACGGCGAATGTATTTCAAGTTTTTCGTTTGCTGCCCTGATGGCTGCCCCTGTCGCTTCCGTTATCGCATATATCACTTGTGATTTTCCCTGTTGTATTCCCAGCGCAAGTCCTTCTGGTATCCTCGTTCCTATATTTGCAAATTGTGTTACTGTCAGCATAGAGTTTAGCTGATTTATAATCGTCATTGCAACTCCCGTGCTTGCAATCATCACAGTTGCTTTCCCTAAATTCATCCCATTCGCAAGCCCTTGATCCACATAAATTCCCGATCGTGTTGTTTTTGCGGATGGGGAGCGTACGTCGAGTCCGTTGTTTACAGATTCAATCACTTTCACTCCTAAATCATGCCCTTGCGCTTCCGCTGCCGCTTGAGCATCTTGCATCCCTTTCACGAGGCCCGCAACCGTGTTTGCTCCGCTTTGCTGCATGATCGGAGCTAAGTTTTCCATTCCTCCGGCTATATTTGCCGCTCCACTCTCAAGTAACTGCTGCCCCCACTGATCGGTCATGCCTTTTATGTCAACGCTCTGACTCCAAAGCTCATTCGCTTTCGCGAGTTCTTCATCTGTCATGGATGCGAATGTAGCGACATATCCCGATCCTTGTGGACCCATCTCTGCAAGTTTTTGTAAGATCCCCTCATTAATTCCTTTGTTTGCGAGTGTGGAAAGATTCTGTTCCCATTGCGTCACGCCGTCTACTTGGCTTTGCATGTTCGACAGAAGCTGTTGTGTAGATATTTCTACGCCACCGTCAAATGCCTCGAACATGTCCATCTGTGAGGACAGTGCGCTTTGTACGCTTTCTTGCATTGTCAACACACTGTTTGTTACATCTGTCGCGAGTTGTTGTTGCGCTGCTGACAATCCCTGGTATGCCGCCAGTTCTTCCCCAGCTTGCTCGATACTTGCTTTTGACGCTTCCTGTTTTTCCGTTTCCGCATCCGCATTCGCCTGTTTTGCTGCCGTGTTGTCGTCGGTTGCCTGTGTGTTTCGTTCTGCCTCCTCCGTATTTTTCTGCATATACTCGTAAGCGCTTTGATACTTGTCGTTTACTTCATTGCATTTTTCGTTCAGCTCTCCAAGCGCTTCCGTCTGTTCTTTTTGTCTTTCTTTTAGTTCCGCCTCTGCTTCGCTTACATCGGACAGCGCTGTATAATAATCCGTCAGCTCTCCGTTGAATTTGATCTGTTTTTCTGTTCCTTTTTCAACGGTTTCATAGTTTCCGTTTAAAAGGTTTTGTCGATCCTGTTCAAGTTTTTTTAATTCATTATCAATGTCTGCAAGGTTTTGTTCCGCTTCGTATCTCGCTATGTCTGCATCTACAAGTTTTTCTGATATTTCTATCATTTTTTCTTGTACCGCTGAAGCTTTTGCCAGTTCTAGCGCTGCGTCTGCCGATCTTCGCACCTGTTCTTCATTTCTGTTTAGTTCCCCTGTATTTTCATCAACTGACAGTGACAGCTCCGGGAACATCGTATTTAATTGACTCGTGATCGCGTTCATTTGTGCGATTTCACCCTTTGTTTTTCCCGTTTGGGATTCTAATGAGTACAGTTTTGCGATCAGTCCGTCAGCAACCTTCTTCTGTGCTTCTACTGTCTGCACGGAATCTTTTGCACTGTCAGTTGTTTCTTCTAATGCGTTCGACGTCTCTTTTAGTTTCTCTATATTCTTATCTGCTTCTTTTGCAAGCTCGCTCGTTTCTTCTTTCGCTTCTCGTAGACCCGACGAAAGAGCCGCGACTGCTGTTGTCGTGGCCGCTATTCCCAGTACGACAAGCGCGATCGGATTCGCTGAAAGCACGGCGTTAAAAGCTCCCTGCGCCGCTGTTGCCGCTCCGGTTGCCGCTGTATTTGCAGTTGTTGCCGCCGTTCCTGCTGCTGTTGCTGCTGTGTTTGCCGTTGTCGCCGCCGTCGATGCGTTTTCTGCTGCCGTTGCCGCTGTTTTTGCTACTGTATGTGCTCCAAGCCATTTGATCCCGCCTTTGATCCCTTTTTGCGTATCGTCTAAAAGTTTTACAAGTTCGTTTCCTTTTTTTACAACAAACATTCCGGCAATCACCGGTGCTGCCGCTTTTGCTAATACCGTAACCGCGCCGATATTGTCTTTTAGGACTTCCATTCCTTTTTTTGCCGTCGGTAAAAATTTTTCCAACATCGGCGTCATTACGTCTATTTGAAATGTTCGCCCCAGTGTTTTCCATTGTTTTGCCACGCTATCATATTGAATCGATTTAATCTCCTGCATCGTTCCGCTTACATCTTTATAGGCGTTATTCGCTTTATTTAAAGATGTAATCACTTTCATGGCGTTATCTTCACCAAGTGCGCTCCATGTGTTGCTTGCGATCGTAAGCGCTTGTTGTTTGTTCTCCATGTTTGCCAGATCGGATATTACAGACTGGAAAACTTGTTTTGTAGAAGCCTCTCCGTTTTTCCACTGTTCAAATAATATTTTTGTATTCCCTGAAAATGAATTGATATTTTTTTCGATTCTTCCGTCTGCCAAGCTGTTTCCGAACTCCTTTACGAAGTCGTTTACCTTGTCCAGATTGTATGCGCCAGAATCTAACCCATTTTGTAAGATCGAAAACATTTCCTCTGCCGAAAATCCGGCTTGTCCCCATAATTGACTATACTCCGCTAAGTTGTCCGTCAGTTCCCCGGACTTATCCAGACCATTCTGGGCGCCTTTTGCAATATAATCAAACGCCTGCTCTGCCGTTAACCCCATGTTGTCCATGAGCGCGTCCGCTCCTCGGATCGAATCGCTTAAATCTATTCCGAACGTCTCGTCTAGCGCCATGGCGCTTTCTGTCATTTCTTTTAGCTTTGATGGATCTGTTTCGTTTGTGTATTGTTTCACGAGGGCCATCGTATCCGCAACGTCGCGAATTGAGTCGGCATACCCCGCAGAATAGACTTCCTGCATTTCCTCTTTGTATGCTTTTGTTTCTTCCGCCGTTGCTCCGGTACTTGCCTGTAAACGGTTCTGTGCTTCTTCTAGTTCAAGTGTTCCTTGTATCGCGCTTGTAAATGCGTCTTTTCCAATTTCCACCGCTGTATTTGTGATATTTGCTTTTAATATCGTTCTTATTTCCGTTAGTTTCTCGACTGTGTCGTCTGCTTTATTTCCAAATTCGTCAATACTTTTCGCGCATCTATCCCAGCTTTTTTCTGCTTCTTTCAGGTATGTATCGTTTTCGTTTAACGCTTTTGTCGCTCGGATTGTCTGCGCTTCCGCGTTATTTAGCTGCTTTTTCCAGTCATTCACGCGGTTTCCGGCTCTTTGATATGTTTCTTCGCCTTTGCTTACGATTTTTTCCAATCCTTCTACTTGTTCCTGTTGTTCTTTTAGCGCTTCCTCCGTCGTATCGGATGATTTTTCCAGCTCTTCCAATGCGCTTTTTGCCTGCTGCAGCTTGCTTTTGTATTCGGCTAATTTGTTACCGACTTTTTCATACTGCTCTTCTGAATTTTTCAGTCCCTTTTTAATTGTTTCTTCTTTCTTTACGTGTTCGTCCAGTGTCCGTGATAAAACATCGTGTTTCTTTTTTAGCGCGTCGAGCGTGTTTGCGTTGCCTTCCGTCTGTGCTTCCACTAATTTCATCTCTGATCTTAACGTCCCTACGCTTTTATTACATGCAGATGTCGCGGTTCTAAATTCTTTTTCGCCGTCTAGTGTGATATATGCCCCAATATTCTTCTTTGCCATTTTTTCTCACCTCCTTCGCGATATAAAAAGAACACTTATTCGAAAATAAGTGTTCTAATTGTTTTTTGTCCCGAAAATCATTCGTTTTTTCCATTCTATTTTTTTGTCAATTTTTCCGCATACTCTTTTACATATTTCTTGTACTCTTCTCGGCGGTATTCTTTGTATCTTGAAACTTCTATTCTTCCCCGGCTTTCCAGGGAACGAAGCATCATCCAAATCTTTTTTATAAGCACCGGTGTTAATCCGAATACTATTCCAACAATCAACCTCTCCGCTTTCATTTCTGTTATTGCTGTATATATTCCCGCAAATATTCCCGATGCGAACCATATCATCATGTAGGGGTGCATTTTCCACATGTAGCTTATTGTCGCTCTTACCAAAATGATATAAGGGTTATTTTTCTTCATTTCGTGCCTCCTTCATGGATTTATGATAACATAATTTTATTTATAAATCCATGAGGGATTCCACTTTTTTCTCCTCTTCAAATATCATTCGTTTCATTTTGTAGTTATGCATCCGTTTAAACTCTTTGAAGAGATCCGCCCACTTTCCGAAATACATGTGGGCGATCTCTTTTTCTGTGTATCCGATCTGCATCCCTGTAAATATAACCCACGCAAAGTTTATTCTTTCCCCTTCTCCTTCCTCTGCGTGGTTTTCGGGTTTTTTCTCCTGAAACACCTTGCGAACTCTGCGTGTAAAATTTCCGCTAATTCCTTCGGTGCCATATCCACCTTCCTGGTTAATGTTTTTCCTGAGACTTCCTGAATCTCCTTTCCATTTTCCCGTTCGATCTCGATTCCTTCCTGTACCATCCATTCAAGCGCATCACGCAGCGTTTCTATTTTTGGTTCTCCGTAAAATCCGACGAGTCTTCCTTCCTCATTTCTTTTATATTCCCCGTTTTCATCCACGGCTGGGGTAAATCCGTTTAGCCCGTTTTCAAATTCCGACAAGTCCTCGTATTTATCCTGTATCCTTTCCAATACGAGAATATCACACTTGATCGGATATTTTTCTCCTGATAATTCAATGTAATTTGTCTTTTCAAACATGTTGCTGCTCCTCTTCTTTTCCTACGATTCTTCTACTTTTCCGAATTTTGTGTTGATCCATTTTAATGCATCCTCGCTCGTGTCGAACGCCTCGAAATCTTTCCAATCCCCGTTCTCGTTCGCAATCGCCCTACCTGTAATCGACGGGGTTTTGTATTCGATCGAATCACCTTTTGTGCTGTAATCCTCCGACGGTTCTGAAAACTTTACTTTATACAGTACGTTTCCAATAAACTTTCTCACGCCGTCCACCTTTTCCACGGATATCCAACCCATTCCGACATATTTCGCCTGATCGTCTTTATTAAAGGTTGCGCCCGTTTTTCCTTCATTTACTTTGTGTCCGAACATTTTTTCGTGCGCCTCGATCGGGATTGTGCTCGTATTCAATGTTACTTCTGCGTAATTAAATTCTTTGTCATACTCCACTTGTGCGTCGTCCGCGTTCAAACTTCCTTCTGCGTAGTTCGGCGTTACCTGCAGCCCGATTGCCTTTCCAAATGCAAACGGCTCTCCGTATACTTTCGCTCCTGTTATTTCTGCAATAATCGGTTTTCTTAATCCTACATATGCCATATTTTTTCCTCCTAAATTCCTGCCTTTTCATCAATCCAAGCATCTGCTTCCGCTTTGCTTGTAAAACGTTTCTTTGTTCTCCAGTTTCCGTTATAATCCGGGGTTGCCGTTCCCTTTACACTTGGGGTTATATATGTGATTGCATCTCCCTTCGTTTCATGGGTCTGTCCTTCTTCCCGGAATAAAACTTTATGTATCCAATATGCGACGTAACTCGTCGCTCCTGCGATTACTTCTCTCGTTACAATCCCTAATCCGATCGGACTTGCCCTATTGTTTTGATTCGCTATCGTTTCATCGGCATTGATTTCATACCCGAACATAACCCCTTCTGAATGTTCTGACATTTCGCTTATTTCGAGCGTTATGTCCGCGCTTCTTATTTCTTCCGCCGGATCTGTTTCGTTTATGTCTTGATAGTCACTTACGTCCTCATAATTCGGCGATATTTCATATTTTACAGCTTTCCCGAATCTTGTTCCGTTTTTGTAGGACACCACTCCGTCTCGTTCCTCATAGACCGCAATCACCGGGTGCGCCAAGCCTACATATGCCATTACTCTTCCTCCGTATAGCATTCAATGCATAAATGATTGTAGCCTGTTTCTTTTTCGTAGTTTGTGTAAATTCCCGTAACGGTAAAGCCGTTCTCTCTTAGCTTTTTTTGAGTTTCCTTTCGCATTCCTATATAATTCCCTTTCGTAAAAACATGTATTTGCATGTGTTGCACCCAGTCTTCATCTGCATCGTCTGCATAATACCCCGGTTCTTCTATTTCCGGGTTGTATATCGCATAGGTGTCCGGTGCGGAATCGTATGGGCATTTTAGCGGCCACACATTCCCGCTGAATAACTCTCCGATCGCTTGTTCTATTTTTTCATTTACACTCACTTTGTCACCTCGTTGAATTTCTGTTGCATTATCTTTAAACAATCGCTTTCGGATGATTTTATCGCGGGTGATATGACGGGTCGAGCCTGTTGTTTCTGTGTTCCGTAGTTTAGGTACGCAAGTTTTTCATTGTTCCGAACACCTTTTTTGTCTTTTCCTTCCGCTGTTACCATCACATAATGACCGTACACGTTTTTTCCCGGTTTCTTCGCTTTGATACTATCTTTCAAGTCTCCCGTCGCATACCCTTTATTCGCCGCTTTTGACACTTGGTTTTTTAACTCTTTTTCGAGCGTTGGCGCTGCCGCGTTTAAAAGCTCCGGCGCGTATTCGTCAATGTTCCCAAGTTTTTCCAGCTCTCTTGCAAATTCATCAAATCCTATCGGCTGAAATCCCATTACCCACAAATCACCTCCATCTTTGCTTTTCCCGTCTTATATGTCCTCTTTATTTCGTAAACTCTTCCGTCGTGTTCTACTTTCCTTGCATATTCTGTTTTGCCGTTTACGGTGTGTCTTGTCTGTTCCCAGTCTTCCTGTCGGATTTCAAAAACCGCCTCTACTTTCACGCCCGCTCTCATGGACTCATAAGCTTCTTGTCTCTTTACGGATTTTTCTCGACAATATGCCTCGTATTTCTGGCTTTTAGATATCGGAAATCCGTCTTTGTCTTTCGTAATTGTCTCCCATACTAATTCAAGCGTGTCCACCTTATTCTCCTTTTTCCTTGCCGTAGTCGCCCGATAAACTCATTGCGTCCCGCAGCGCTCCGAATGCAGTTCTGAAGCGGTCTGTGTCTTCATCGTATCCGTAATTCCCTTTGCAATACAGTACAACCGCCTGATAGTATGTCGGGTCTGATTCATCTCCGTATACTCCTGCTAGTTCGAGTTCTTTTCTGCACGAGAGGACAAGATCCTTGATCTCATCCTCCGCCGCTTTTGACATCGCTCGCACTCTTGCTTTTAGTTTTTGTATTAAATCCTCATTCACTTCCCGATTCATTCAGCGCCTCCAAAAGCTCGTTTTTCGTCATGCTGCTATATCTTTTTATCCCTGCCAGCTTTGCGGCCTTTTTCAACTCTGCCGCCGTAGTTTTTTCTTCGTAAACAACGTGATTTTCCATCACGCCGAATACTTTTTTGTTATAGTCACAAGTGAATTCAGATCAATCGCTTTTCCGTCACAAATCATAACCGCTTTTGTGATCTGGTCTTCTGTTTCGTCATCCTCGTAAGTTTTTACACGCATCGCATAATTTGTATTGTACATATAATCCGACCAGTCAAATAAAAACGCTACAACCGTATCTGCTTTCAATGATGCGTCTAAACTCGGCATATATTCGTTCAAAACAACTCTTCTGCCCAATAACGTTCTTTCCGGCGTTCCGTTAATGCCGTAATTCGTTCTCGCGATCGGTTGTCCGTTCGCGTCGGTCATTCCCACGAATTTCATAAACGTTTTTTTCGTCATGTTCCAAACCGCGCCGTTTTCGTAGGCGAGCGGGAGCGCCGCCTCTGCATCAATCAGCGTTTTGTATCCCGGCTCTGCTTTTGCGTCAATGTCCACGTTCTGACCTGTTATAACCGTCTCTTTTAAGACGCCTTTCGGCTGACCCGATCCCGTTCCTGTGATAAATGCTTGTTCCTGCGCTTTCACCATCGCTTCTGATACGCTTTTTACAAAGACCGTTTCAAAGACTTTCAAGGACATCACCGATGTTTCGAGTGTCATCGAAATCGCGCATCTTAATTTGTATCCCTTGATGTCAATCTGTCCTGTCGTCTTCTTCTGTTTGTCCGACGTTCCGCCTTCTGCAACCCAGGTCGCAACCGGTTTTACACTTGACGTCGGGATTGTCGCCCCTGCCGGATATGCCGTTTTTGTTACCAGTGGAACGATCATTCCGATTGTTTCCATTTTTTCAATAATCTGATTAATAACCGTCGGAGAAATAACCGCGCCTACATCTGTTGTTTTTGTGTTTTCATTCGCGTTCGTGAATTTCTCCGGGATCGCGATTCCTCTCGTCACATAATTCATAAACGCTTTCCTGTATTCCTCGGTATCATACATATTTTCTTCATGTTCTTTTATTGTGTTTGTGAAATTCATTTTTTCACCTGGTGTTCCGAGCATGCTCATCGCCTGCGGTTCTTTATTTAACGCGTTAAAATTCGCCTGCGCTTGCGCAATCGTATCCCATGCGTCATCGAGTTCTTTCACTTCGTCCATTTTCGCTTCCGCCTCTGCTGCTTTCCCTTGATCCAGTAAAGCCTGTGCTGCGTTCATCAGTTCCGCTCTTTTTTCTTCGTACTGCTTTTTTCTCATCGTTTTTCTCCTTTTAATTTTAAAAAATTTAATTTTTGCTGTAATATAAAAACGGATTCATCTTTCGACGTCTCCGTTTCTTTCATTGCTTTTCTTGCTTTTTCCATTGCTTCTTGTGACGGTAATTGAAAACCGTGTCCTGCTGCCAATATTTCTCTCTCCGACTCCTCAAACATAATTGCATCAATCAATCCTCTTTCTTTTGCTTGTTGTGCTGTAAGCCATGTTTCCGCCTCCATCATTTCAATGACGTCTTCTTCGCTCATCCCTGTTTTTGCAATATATGCCGTGCTTAAAGCTTTATCCGCTGTTCTTAATACTTCCGCGGCGTGTTCCATGTCGCTGTGATTCCCTCTCGCCCCTGTGCTTACGCAGTGCACCATCATAAGAGACGTCGGTGTCATGGAGCAATGTCCGGCCATGGCGATAATCGACGCCGCGCTGCAAGCTTGTCCGGTAATAAAGATTTTTACGTTATCCTGCTGCCGCAAAAGTGTGTAAATCTCTGATCCTGCATCAATTACGCCGCCCGGAGAGTTAATGTAAACCTCAATTTCATCCCCCGGCTGTACTGCGTCAATTACTTTTTGTACATCTCGTGGGCAAGTGCTGTCTTCTTCCCACCAGTCGTAAAACCATTTGTAATCGTTCGGGATGATTGCGCCTCTTATATCGATCTTATGTTTCATCTTCTTTCACCTCTTTCCCTTTTAACAACATGACCATAACTTGTGTCATAGCCGCGTAGTTTTCTGCGTTCATTTTGTTCAGACAGTCTTTTAAAAGATTTACAACTTGCGTGTCAAGTCGCCTGATCGGCTGATCTCCTCCCGGTATCGGTGTCATGTTCATTGTTTCGCGCCATTCGTTCGGCGTCATTGCCCCGCGATCTACCATCGCCTGAAACGCAAGTTTTGTCGTTAGGCTGGCGCACTGCAGATTATTTGCTTCAAAAACAATTCGATTCCCAAACCCTCGTTCTTTTCTTGAGAAGATCCCAACTGTATATGTTTGATGCATCTGTACGACAATCGGCTCTATTTCTGCTTCGTAATATGCCGTCCACTCGTTTTCCGTGTAATCGCTTTGCACGATTTTTTTATTTGTGTTAAAAAACGAATAGATCCGTTCTATCGTCCGATCTGTTTGCGCTGCGTTTGGTACATAGTCTTTCGGTTCAATTCTTTGTACGTCTGCTTTTGCATCTACTCCCGCCGCTCCAAAGGTATCTGTTTCCACTGCTAAATAATTCTTAACGAATTTTTCTACATTGCTTTTAATGTCTTCGTCTCGCATGGAAGTTTTAAAATTTAAGAGCCATCTTACAACGCCGCTGTTTTTAATCGCCCTTATAATTCCCCGGTCAATCGTCCCTATTACATCCATCATAGGCGCGATCGCTTCCACCGGACTTTCTCCGAAAATGTCGTTTTCGTTGTAATCTTGTTTCAAATGAATGATATCTTTGTACGGAAACGTTCCGCTTTTCCCGTTTCTATACTGGAATTTTAAAAACAATTCTCCTGTATCGTTATACTTTGTTTCTACTATTGTGCATGGTATCGGGTACATCTGTATCGCTTTCCCGTTTTCATCCCGTACAATTAATATAAACGCATTATTGTTTAGACAAAGCTGCGTCGCCACTTTCTCCTGCATCTGCTGCGCCGTCATATATGGGTTTGGTTCTGACAATAAAAAACGGATATTTGCATCCGGGTTGACTTTCAGTCCTCCCGCCGGATCATCTCGGATGTGTTTCCCCGTAAGTTTTCCAATCGCCTTTACTTTCGGACGTATACACGCCCTCACGATGTCGCTTTCATATAGTTTTCCGTTCCATGCATAGTGTAGTTCGCCTGTAGTTGTTACCATCTGCAGCACATTCTTTTCTTTTTTCGCGGTCTTTTCTGTTGGTTCTCTCTTCCAAAATGGTTTCATATTCCCTCCGTTTGCATAAAAATAACGCCTACTATGGCGTTAAATTAATGACATATATTCGTTATAATTATTTTGCAGCACTACATACGCGTCGAGCAGCGCCGCCGTTCCGTCAATCCTTCGTCTCGGCTTACTCGTTTTAATCGGCTGAATATTGTCGTTTCGATCGATATCTACAGCCGTGTTGCAGAGACACCACTTGTCTACCGGATTGTTATTGTATACGATCAAATTGTTTTCCAAATCCGCTCCCAAGTTCTTCATCGGCTGTGATAGCACGTGTACGTGCGTATTCTCCTGTTTCCGGTAACGAAAGGCGGAGTGTCAGTTGCACTTCCGGAATTTCGAGTTGCGCGGTATCGCATGATGCTAACATGGCAACAATGGTTGCAGTGAAGGCTATAACAGATAATGCGGTCATTTTACCACTTTTGTATTTCAATAATTGTGTCATACTTCTCCTTACTTAGATTTCTGTGTTCTGGTTCACTTCTCCCCAAGGCAAGACCTTTACTGTTGCTTTTATTTGTGTGTTTTTGAAATCAATTTCAATGTCCGTTTGCTTTCCTGCCATTACGTAGAGAGGTTTTCCTTCATTGTCCCGTTCCACTGTACATACCTTATCCTGCCCTCTGTATATGTCTATTTCTATACCCTTTCCTTCCCCAGTAGGAAAAATCCTGAAAGGGGGAACATGTACATTTCCTTGCTCATCGGTAATGGATAGTGGCTTGTACTCGGCATTTTCGCCTGTCACTTTACCTGTGAAGTCCATTTCCGTTCCCGTGCCTCTTATAAGAAGTGTATAGTTTTCTTCTTGTCGGGGATATTGCTCTTCCAGGTGCAGGGTATGTATGCTAAGTCCTGCTGCTATTCTTTTCATTACCAATGTGATGCTTTCTTCCTGTATGCTTCTTGTGGCGGTATTATTCAGCTCCTTGCGGCAATAGAACATATCCGTTACAGGCAGATGGTTGCCTTCGGTATGTCTTTTCAGTTTCAGGCGTGCATTTTCGATGGAGGTTCCCGGCAGGATGGGGATAGTAATCAAGGTGTCTTCCTTGATGTTTCCCCATGCTACGAGTGTCAGCCTTTCGCTCTTATGGTTTCCAAAGAGATATTCCAACGATGCTTTTGCCGGTATCATTCTTATAAATCCTTTTTCTCCAAACAGATAAACTTCCGATTTTTCCAGTATCCCGTTTCCGGTCAGGTCATTTCCTTGTTCATCCACTGCCTGTGTGTTCAGCTTGTATTGTACACAGGCGTTCATCTCTTCCCGTATACATGATGTGTGCAGGAATATGAGGCATACATGTAGTGCCGTAAGTATGGATATTCGGAGAAACTTCATGGCTATTTTAAGTATTGTTTGTTATTCAGGTTTTATTCGAAAGTCACATCCTGGGTAATATTCAATGCCCAGTCCGCCACGCTTACCGTCAGTTGGAGTGAAGTAGGGGTTATATCTCCCATAGGATCTGCAATACCTATACTTTTGATGGTGGCTTTTATGCTGTAAGTAGTGTTACGGGCTATGTTTGAAGTGCCTGTGACCGAACCTCCGGTAATGGTTGTTCCGCTTTGGCTTTTATTGATGATTATCGGGTAATAGATGGTACTTCCCGTATCGTCCGCGTTTTTCTTGAATGTACCTTCCAGTACCAATGCCGTATGGGTGGTTTCCTCGTTTGGAAGAACATAAAACCAGTAGTTGGTCTGATGTTCATTTTTTACATCCGCAGCAGGGCTTATCGCATTTGCCAGATAATCTGCTGTTCCGTTGGAACTGTCGTAGTTTCCGCTCAGGTAAGCAGGGGTTTCCATTTTCGTTGTGCTGTATTCGCCTGTGCCCGGTATCACTTCTTTTATTGCATTTCGGACAAAGATGTTTTTCAGCTCATACGATGCTGCTGAGTACTGCCCTTTGGGGTCGAAGTCAGTTTTGATGCTGCTTATCGATACTCTTGCCACAAGCCGGCTCAATTGGGCGGTTATTCCGTCATTGTCGCCTGCGCTTAACGTGAAAGTGGTGTTGCCGTTCTTGTCTTTTATATTTCCGCTCATAGGCAGGCAGTCTTTGGTTTGTGCATCCGCCAATGCGATGGTTTTCTTCAAGAAATCGTCCTTGTTCAGTACACCTGTAAAATAACTATCGGAAGGAGCGTTGGCTACTACGATACCTGTACAGTCTGTTGCCGGTGTGCAGCTGATGGTTGTTGCCGAGGCTGTGTTTTCGGTTACAGTGTGCAGGGTATTTACGGTGTTGTCGCTGTTGAAAATAGCAACAGTGAAATACTTTACAGTGTTTTCTTCGGCTTGCGTGGGTAAATTGTCACCGGTTGCTTTGGTATTTATTCCATTCCCGATCAGACGCAGTTCCAAAAGTGCTGTTTTATCTTGCAGTTGAGGAACTGTCAGTTCGTTGTCGTCACTGCTGCATCCTGTCAGTGTAAGGATGGCTGTTGCCAATGTTGCCCATAAAAAATTGTTTGTTTTCATATGCATCTGTTTTTTTAAGTGTTAATATGTAATTTGTTATTGTTTGTCATTATTTTATTATATATATCAGGGAGATTGCCGCTTTGGTAGGTGCAATGAAGTTTCTATTGCCTGCTCCTGTTTTTTCTCCGCAACTCGAACAATAGTAACGCTCATATCCGGTGTGAAGAAATCCCATTCCGATGCTTGTTTCCACTCTCCAATGGGAAGACAGGATAAAATGATAGCCATACGATATTCCTATTCCTACAAAATCTCCTTCGTATCTTGACGAGCGTATTCCTTTGAATATTCCGAAAGGCAATTTTATTTTGCTTATGTTGTATACTCCATACATGAGATTTATCCCCAAGAAACTTCTTTTATAGGGTTGATGCATCCAATAATGCAATTCTGGTTGTACAAACCAGTGCTTCAGGTATTTGTCTTTGCCTATTGAGAAAGGGTTGTAATGGAATCCGGCTTCCAACGTAAAACGTTCGGAGAGTTTTACCTCTGCACTAAGATTGGGAGAAGAGAGTGCTCCGGTGAGCAGGTCACTTTTTACAGCTATGGTTTGCGCTTTCAGTCTGCTTGTATAAGGCAATATTGCAAACAAAGCCGATATTATGATATAGTTTATCTTTTTCAATTTATTGTCCTCCTTTTATAAATCTGTCAGTGTAATTTCCTTTAAGTATATTCTGGCTATCTGGTTTATTATTCCGAGTTTCTGGGCGGCTCTTCCGTATTGTGCATAGAACTGCTCGGTAATGGGGCGGTTGCAGTTCAGATGTTCTCCCGTGGCTTCGAGAATATCCAGCAGGGATATTTCCATGGCTCTTTTAGCAGGAATATAGGACTGTATTTCCAGCGGATTTTCCGTGTCTTTCAGAAGGATGAACTTTGCGATGGAAAGTTGTAATAATAGTGCTTGTTTTTCTTTTTCGGTAAGTGTGCACGGTTTTATGCAAGTACCGTAGTCTCTTGCATAAATACATTTGAGTACTGCAATGGCAGTCTGTGTTTTGGGCGTTATCATGTAGTTTTCTTGTTTGTTTGATTGTTGGTATCCGGCCGTTACTTTGTAGGTAACGGGAGATTGCCTTTAGGCACCCTGCAGAAGCGTCTGCCGCATATGCATCCGGGTTGTATAACCGATAAAGTTATATAACAGACGTTTTCCCGCTTTCCTACCGGAAGGCGGCAAGGGGGGCTTTGCTTTATTGGTTGAAGTCGGTTTGTTCTGTTTTGTCTGCTGCCGGTCTTTTATGCCGTATATGATAAGATTTTATCTTTTTTATTTTGTTTTTCAAGTTTTATAGTTACTTTTGCGGTAGGAATATCCTCCGTTACCTACAAAGTAATCCCTTTGTAATAATCTGTATCATAGTTATATACATGGAATGCTCCCTTGTCATCCTTGTCGGATACTGCATTTCTTCACGTAAGCGATAATTTTTTTATTGGTCCTGTCCAGCATTTCGTTTTCGAAGGGTTTCAGATAGGTTTCCGTGACCTTTACCGATGAATGCCCCAGTGCGTTGCTTATTACTCCCACAGTGACTTTGGTGTGGAACGCCGTTGTGGCCCATGTGTGTCGTGCGGTGTAGGAGGAGAGCTTTCCTCTCAGTCCGAGTGCGGTTGCCAGCAGTTTGAGCTTCCGGTTGAAGCTCCGCAAGACCTGCTGGTAATGTCGGTATTCTTCACGCCTTCCCAGCGGGAAACGGCAGTTTTCGTCTCCCAGTATGTTGAGCAGGTAGGGCGAACCCGTGCGGCGGTCGGCGCATTGGCGGATAAGCTCTGCCGCTTCGGCGGTGACGTGTACACGTATCTGTCTTCCCGTTTTCTGTCTGCAGTAGGTAATTACCCCGTCCTTGAAATCGCATTTGCGCAGCCTTGCAAGGTCTGCAAAGGGCATGCCCCTCAGCAGGAAGAGCAAGGCGAACCATATCTGCGCTTCTTTGAGTTCCCGGTGCAAGGAAGCGGAGATGTCGAGTGCTTGTCCCATTTCGGCAGGTGGGAGTGCGCGTTTCACGTCGGCACGGGTTCCGGTATATACATGTTTGAACAGTCCGGGCACATAGTCGGTGAGGCCTGCCAGCAACGCGCGGTTGTATACTGCCCGCAACATGCGCAGGTAGGTGGACATGGTGTTCAGCTTGAGCATCCTTTCCAGCAGGTGCCTTTCGAATTTGTGTATCGTGGCGATATCAAACGCTTTCCGCATGCGTATTTCGTTTTTTGGATGTTCGCTTTCCCAGTACCGTTGGAAAGCCCGTAGCATGCTGCGGTATACATGGGCGGTTCCGAACCGCCCTTCGTCTTCCAGCTCCTGTATGACTGAAAGCGTAAAGGTTGTTAAATCTTTCATAATCTGTTGGCTTTATAATATTTACAGTCTTTGCGTGCGCCATTACCGCACGCGATATAATATATTGCATTTTATTGGATTTTGTTTGTTTACGGGCAACGCTTGCGGATAACTGCCATTATCTGCAAGTGGGGGATGCCGGACGAAGTTTTTCTTGAAGGTCAAAAACGTTTCAAGGAAGAAAAGTACTGATATATTTTAATATATCAATTCTTTCTTTATTTCTTATGTGTCCGGCAAATGTTCGGAAGGTTGTCCGCTTAAGGGCGTAATCCATTGAAGGACAGTTTTTATAGGTGTACGCCGGGGTGTCCGGAACGCTGTCCATGCCAAAAGTGGCTTAAGATAGGGTAAAACGCATGGTCTGCCGGAGTGAAACAGATGGTCCGTATGGCACAAACAGACGGTCTGTTCGGTGCAAACAGACCGTCTGTTTGTACTTGATTCCCGTGGGAAAAAAGCGGGAAGGGTATTTTTAAAGAAAGCATGCGCTTATTCCTTCCTTTCCCGTTTGGATTGTGCTTCCGGGCGGGATTTCTTCTGGGGGATGCTGTCCGGGGCGGACGTATCCTCCTTCACTTGTTTTCTTTTCAGCCTTTTCAATTTCCACTTGTTCCAAAAGAGCAGTTCATTCCACTTGTTGAAATCCTTCTTGAAGATAATGCCTATACCCTGGGTAGTGAGGTTGGTCTTGGTATACGCTTTCAGACGAATATCGCCGGAACGGTTTACGAGCCATTCGGCTTGGAAGTCGCCTACGAAGTTGGTGTTCGCCATCGGGTTGTCGCGATAGCCGAAGTTACCGTTTATGAGCAGGCGGTTATTCAGCAGTTGCCCGGAAAGCATTGTCTCGAACTCCATGTCCGTCCAGCCTTTTTCTCCGGTGCTGAAGTTTGTGCCGAAGTTCCAGTTGTTGCTGTCGATAATCTGCGAGAGTGCATTGTTCAGTTGTCCGGAAAGGGTGGATGAGAGCACGCTCGACATCATGTTGGAGTTGCCGGTGGCGTCTACATTCTCCGGAGTATAGAACTTGCCGATACCCAGAAGGTAGAGTATCTGCATGTTCATCTGCTCGTCCGTAGGGATATAATTCCGTACCAATGCCTGTACTTCGTCGCGTTCGTTGGGCAGCTCCAGGCTCATTTTGATGTCCGGCGAGGTGAGCTGTCCGGTCAGCGCCATGAGGCAGTTAACCTTGATGTTGGTCTGGTTGACGTAATTGCCGGCATCGGGAACGAGGTCGTTCAGCGAAGCGGAGTTTACAAGATAGCCTGCCTGGATGTCGAGGGTGGCATTGAGCGGCGCGCCGTTAAAGGTGATGGTACTTCCGTCTTTGATGATGAAGTCCTTGCGGATAACCTCTTGCAGGCTGAATTTATAAACTCCCTGGCTGATGCGGTAGCTGCCGAACATCTTCACATCTCCTTTATTGTAGAACTCGGTGCGGATATTCCCCGTTCCTTTACCGCTGATATAGTCGCCTGCAATGGGGTCCATGATGATTTTCATGGTGGCGTCCGGAGTTGCGTCTATCAGGAGATTCAACCGTATGTCGGTGTCACTTTCCTTTTCCATGACTTCTTTCTGCGCCTGCTCGTATTCGGACATCAGCATGATGGAATCCTGGAGCACGCGGCGCGGTGTCTTGTCTACGAAACGTATGAACTGGTTGCTCACTGCCGAGGCGACACCTTCTTTCATATAAGTGAAGTTGGTGTTGCGGTTGGTGGTCATTGCCACGTCGATATTCACCCCGTCTGCCGCATTGCCGGCAATGGTGGCGTTGCCCGTGCCATACACCGTGCCGTAGAAGGGGAAGTCGGGAGATTCTTTGGTGTTCATTACCAGCATATTGTCCACATCGAACCGGAAGCGGTATTCCAAATCCTTGAAATGCCGGTAGTGCAGGTAACCGTTGGCTCTGCCCTGATGCCCTTGTGTATCGAAGATGCGGTTGTTGCGGAAAGTAAGTCCGCCCGGTTCGATAAGTATGCTGTCTTTCAGGGAGAAAGTAGTGTTGAGCACATCTACCTTGAGAGAGGCGTCACCGAATACGCGGCCTTCCATTGTCAGCGCCTTGAACTTGCCGTAGAAATGTACGTGGCCGCTGGCACGCCCGTTGAATTCGGGGGTGATGCTCTGCATGTAGTGGTGGATGAACTTCAGGTTGGTGCTGTCGGCTTCGATTTGCAAGTCGAGCGCGCTGGTAGGCTTTATGGGGTAGATGTATCCGTATACGTGGCTTTTGGCAATGTCTTTCTCGCGGATACGGGCATCCAGGTAGATGCCTTTCACGTCGTGGTGCCATTCGCCGTGTATGTTGGCATCGCCTAAAAGACCCTCGTTCAAGCCGAGGTTGCGTATGAAGAGGTCGGTACTCATCACCGGCTTTTTAAGTATTCCGCTGGCATATGCCGGGCCGGTGGCCTCGCCTTTGAAGTTGACACCCAGGTCGGCTATATCGAATACGTATCCTATGTTTATCTCTTTCAGGTTCAGGCGTACGGTGTCCTGAGGTTGTTCGGATACGGTTCCGTTGATTTGCAAGTGACGCTCTTTATGGCTGAAGTAGAAATTGTTGACGTGCACTTTGCCCGAGTCGACCACGATTTGCGAAGGATGTATCTTCCATACGGTGTCGTTGAGGATTACGTTCGTTTCCTGTACGTTGACAATCGTTTTCAGGGCGGGTTTCTCTTTCTTGGCTTGGCGGGAGGATTTTGTGTGTATTTTGTCGTCGCCAGCTTCTTGGGAAGAGTTGCGGACGAATTGCGTGAGGGCGGCTACCTTGCCGCTGTAAGTTACAGCGCTGCTGTTTCCCCAATTGAATACGGTTTGTATCCGGTCGTCCTTTGCCTTGGCTTCGAGGGCTACGTTTACCGCGCCGGTTGTTTTCCGGTTGGTGAAGCGGACTTTTGCCTGGAACTGTTCACCCGGATTTTCGCAGAGAACCACACCCGACTCAAAGAATTTTCCGCCGTAACTCAGCCGCGGGAAGTACCCCTCTACGCGCAGCCGTTGCGCTTTGTCGTTGAAATAGCCCTTCAGAGTGGAGTGGGTATATACTTTCAGTGGTATCTGGAATACGGTGGAGAGTATCTCCGTATCGTAGATATGGAGGTCGAAATGGAAATTGTTTTCTGTTTTCTGCGGTTTCCTGGCGGGTTGTATCAGAGCCGGGATGTAACGCCGCATGATGTTGAGCACGCTGGCGGGCAATGTCTGATAGGAATAGTCGCCT
>ERZ791645.595-NODE-595-length-29156-cov-2.940414_pt1 | contig 29156 bp, 26 predicted proteins | sample MGYA00509939_ERZ791645 | MGnify/ENA primary metagenome ERZ791645 (study PRJEB30046, sample SAMN00715249) | human gut metagenome | study: EMG produced TPA metagenomics assembly of the A metagenome-wide association study of gut microbiota in type 2... | reverse complement strand
CCAGCCGGTCCTCCTCAGACATTCTCCGAAGCTGATTCTTCAGGGAATGTTCCCGGTAAAGACCGGTCACGCCATCAATCTTACTCTTCTTGCCGATATCGGTAATTCTTCCGATCAGAAATTCCGGCTTTCCATCTGCGTCATTGACAACCTGTCCACGGCAGGATATCCATACCGGCTTTCCATTCCTGCCTACCCATCTATATTCCATATCATGTTCTGTTGACCGTCCGGTAATAATATCCTGCAGATTCTGCTCCAGCATCGGATAATTCTGCGGATATACGATACTTTCCAGTGCTTTAAACGCATTCGACATCTCTGTCGCTTCAAACGGAAAAATCTTAGTTGCACTGTCCGAAATCATATACCGGTTGTTCTGCAGATCCAGTACAAACAAATAATCATCCGTGCATTTTCCGAGAACAGAAAACACATGACTGTACATTTGCATTTCATCGCTGACTGTTTTATCTCCCATGACAACACCCGCCTTTCCTCACCGCACAGACATTGCGGTATTTATTGAATTCTTCTTCATAAGTTCATTGGTTCAAAATCGTCCCTGCCATCCAGGCGTAATCCCTGAACGCTTTATACTCTGCGTCTTGCACGTATGCTATGATGTCTCACCTTACAATCATACATATTATCATCCGCCTTCTTCATCAGCTCGTCGATATCATCAACATCATGGATCGGCTCCAAGATCATACCCGTGCTTGCTCCCAGCTCATACGGCTTATTCTCTGCCTGATTCCAGTCATCGATCCACAGCAGCAACCGCTTCTGAAAGTCTTCCACAAAGTCCTCCGGAACCATTTCTTCATTCCAGAGACAGACTGCGACATACTCATCTCCGCCAAATCTCGCACAGATTCCATTGTCTCCTGCCGTCTCGGCAAGTGCATCTGCTACTGCCCGGATCGCAACATCTCCCTCTCCGTGACCATGTGTGTCATTGATGCTCTTGAGATGATCCAGATCCACAGATGCAAGAAAGATATAGCATTTCTTCCCTTCTAACGACTTCATGCGGCTTGCAAGCTCTCCATAAAAGCCCCTGCGGTTGTACAGCCCGGTCAGCGAATCCCTGATATACATATCATATAGCTGCGACTGGTTTCTGACAATACCAAGGATCTGAGACATTGCCATCATAAAATCCTTCAGGCGCTCATAATCAAACTCCTTATCACTGCATTCCAGCGATACATAACCATAAACCTCATTCTGCCAGTGCAGTGGAAGATACAAAAGCCTGTCCGTCTTCTCAAAAATCTCCTGCGGGATCATATCAATGCTGTGGCTTTTCACTTTACGGAGCGGAAGTGACATCTTTCCGTCCCTCTGTTCCACCAGAAGAAGAATATCATCCTTTCGGAAACCCTTCGATATCGGTATATCCGTGTGACGACAGAAGTATTCATTCACAAACACCTGACTGTCCCCATCTATTATATCCGACGCACATTCCGGAAAACGCTTCAGAACATCCAGCATAGAATGTCCCTCCGTCATCTCTGTCATCATCTCGAAGATCCGGTCAATGTGAATCTGCTTTGTGTCGATACGTTCATTTAACTCCAGTACATACTGATTCGATGGCTGGAAATGGATCGGTGAGCAGCCACAGGATTCTCCCCGCAAAATATGAAATGGCACCAGCACAGACTGTGGTGCCGTCTCCGGATCCGTCTCGACACGTTTCACAATATGCATAATCTGCTCTGCAATCTCCTTCTGATCAACACGTCCGGTCGTCAGCCTCGGAATGCAGTATTTGATCAGCTCAATGCCATCAAAACCGGTCACGATCACATCCTCCGGCACATGATAACCGTTCTCCTCCAGCACATCGATTACCGCCAGTGCCATTTTATCATTGGCGCAGATGATCGCATCCGGGAAATCGTCTGTCCTCTTCATCCACTGTTCACAGACGCGGCGTGCCGGCTTTCCCCAGAAATCACCATACGCAATATGCTCCTGCACTACCGGCATCCCGTTCTCTTCTAACACCTCAACAAAAGCGTCCAGACGCTCCTCCGAAAAGGCATTGCCCTTATACCCTGCCATAAAATACGGATTATGTCTGTGATGCCCCTCGATCACATGACGCACCAACCGCTTAAAGCAGGACAGATAGTCCAGGCGTATGTTGAAGCATTTGTCCAGCTCGTAATCCACCGTGATCACCGGTGTTCCAACCGCTACCGCTTCATCGCGCAGTCTCAGCAACAGCTCCCTGTGCAGAATCGTCTGCCCCATGAGGACCAGTGCCTTCAGATCCTTCATCGGAATATTCTCAAAAATGGATGCCTCACCATTGGAATGCGGTGTCGGGAAATCCATCTTGGCAAAGCAGCCAAACACCATAACCTGATAACCATTTGCTCTGGCACACTGATATATGGTATGTGTCAGACCGGACACTTCATGATTCTGAAGCTGTGAAACGCAAATGCCTATGATATTTGATTTTCTCGGATTGTTATTCTCATTTTTCATTTCAGCACTCCCTGCCTTTGGTTTTGCTTATCATTCAGTATATCATAATTCATCATTTATTCCAATGTCTGTGATTCTTCGGACTTTACCACATGATACTGATGCACATAATAGCGGAAGCCCAGAATAAAACAGATCACTGCCGCTGTCAGGATATAGATCGCCGCCTTCCGGTAGAAGCCCTCTGCATATACTGCCAGAACACTAAGTCCGATCGAGGTCGCATTAAATATAATATGTGTGATCATCGAGCCGATGATACTTCCTGTCACCCTCACAACCATTCCCAGTAAGATACCAAGAACAAAAGCGTACAAGCCCTGGATCACATTCAGATGGAAAAATCCAAAAAGTGCTGCCTGCATGACATTGGCAACCCAGAACGGAAATGCCGGCTTTAAGCGGTCTAAGATCACGCCGCGAAAGATCAGCTCCTCCGCCACCGGCCCGGCCAGCATAACATACGGCACGGTCAGAATACTCGCTCTGAAATCAAGATTACCCATCAGCTTCTGATAGGAAACAAACGCATCCGGAAACAACGTTGCCGCCGCACTGACGATCACATTAAATACCATACAGGCACCAAAGCCCAGCGCGATCGCACATGGAATCCTTGCTCCCTCAAAGGCCTTCCGGTAGGAAAACGGCCGCTCCCTCCAGGTCCAGCGGTAATACAGAATGCCGCACCACACGATTGCCCCCACTGCATAGACCAGAGAAATGATCATGGAGCAGTCACCCAGTGACCCCATCAGAAGCTTTGACAGATCTTCTCTCGTCCTTCCCTGCACAAACAGTACATACACTCCTGTTACGATCATGCAGAGCATAGATGCGACAAACTGCGTCACAAATGCCCCCAGCAATACAAGCAGTGCGTGAAACACTGCCGATACACGCAGCCGTTTCAGAAGAACCGCTGTCTCCTGTCCCTCCGTTTCTCTTTGTCTGATATCTTTCTGATCCATTCTATAACCTCATTTCTGTCGGTGATGCCACAATACCTTCAAAGCTGCCGCCTCACCGGTAGTTCCCATACTGCGAAAACGGGGCTGCCTTACGGCAACCCCTCTCGTTTATGTATTCTATTTCTTTCTTTGCAAGAATACCGGTATCTTTATCTCGCCACTTTCTGACGCCGGTCTGCTGTACGCAGGCGCACCCTGTGGAGCCGGTGCCGGCTGCTGAACCGGTGATACAGAAACATTCTTCTGAACAGAGGAAGCAACCTGTCCCTCTCTTGTTGCAAAGTTCGTCTTCGGAGCCACAGCTTTTGCAAAGCTTGGAATTGCTGCCGGTGTCTCTCCGTCCAGTCCTGTCGCAATAACAGTGATCTTAACCTTCTCGGTCATGGTATCATCGATCATCGCACCAAAGATGATGTTACAGTTCTCACCGGTAAGCTCCTCAATATAAGATACGGCTTCATTAGCCTCAAGAAGTGCCACATCACCGGAAATATTAACGATAACATGGGATGCTCCCTCGATCGTTGTCTCAAGAAGAGGGCTGGAAATAGCCTGCTTTACAGCATCCAGACACTTCTCATCTCCCTCACCGGTACCGATACCGATGTGAGCGATGCCCTTGTCCTTCATAACAGTCTGTACATCGGCAAAGTCAAGATTGATCAGTCCAGGCACATTGATCAGGTCAGTGATACCCTGAACACCCTGCTGAAGAACCTCATCTGCCTTCTTAAGTGCATCCTCCATGGAAGTTCTGCGGTCAACGATCTGTAACAGCTTATCATTCGGAATCACGATTAATGTATCAACATGCTCCTTTAAGCGGTCAATACCTGACTGCGCATTGTTCATACGGGTACGTGCCTCAAATGAGAATGGTTTTGTCACGATACCTACGGTAAGGATTCCCATATCCTTTGCAAGCTGTGCAACAACAGGCGCGGCACCGGTACCGGTGCCGCCTCCCATACCACATGTTACAAATACCATATCTGCACCACGGATAATATCCGTGATCTCATCCTTGTTCTCCTCTGCTGCTGCCTGTCCTACCTCCGGAGAAGCTCCTGCACCGAGTCCTTTTGTCAATTTCTCGCCAATCTGCAGACAATTCGGTGCCTTGCAGTTTAACAGATGCTGCTTATCGGTGTTGACACATACAAACTCAACACCCTGAATACCTTCCTCGATCATGCGATTTACTGCGTTGTTTCCGCCGCCGCCAACACCTATTACTATAATCTTTGCAGATGAATCTGACTCACTTGTCTTAATTTCTAACACGACTGCTCCTCCTCTTTTTCATATAATTTATCTTATCTGCTATCATCAGTTAATTCCTGTCTCAAACCGGAACAAATCAACATTCCAAACCTATTCTATATAATACTAAGAAAACACAGAATAATCAAGGAGAACGTTTGTTTTATTGTTCCACGCTATCGCCCTCTGTCTGCCCGTCATCCGGCTGATCGGTCGGCTGTGCATCTGCATCCTGCGAATCCGACGCATCTGATGTTCCATCTGCCGGCGTATCCCCTGCTGTTTTCAGGATAATACGGTCTCCGGAGGTGAAATTTTCCATGTTGATCGTTCCCGCCAGATCCTTCTTGCGCGTCTTTTTGAGAACACTGGCAAGTGCTGCCATATCGTCATCATAAAAATCCTTTTGTCCCAGATAAACCTCTACCTTACCGGAATACAGAGTGACATTTCTCCCGTCGAACTTGATCTGGTCTACCTTCACCTTATAATGCCTGATGAGTCTGGACAGATTCATGATCGTTTCAAACAGCGTATCATCCTTGACCTCGAACGCTTCATTCATGGTAAATTTACCAAACTTAATGCCTGTAACCACCGGCACCCCGTCCATCGGCTCTGTCAGGCTCTGAAGCACAACACCGTCCTTATCAAAATAAATGTACTGCCCCATATATTTGACGCAGCCGCTGATGGTCTTGTCATACACATGCAGCACAATTCCGGTCGGCGAATCCCATTCCACATCAATCTCCTGCACAAACGGCAGGCAGTCCACATGTCCCAGCTTGCTCTTTGCCAGAAAATACAGTGTATGATAGGCGTATTTGTCGGACATTGCCGATGCTATGATCTGCTGATCCGAGTAAATATCTCCACCCTCAACCTTCACCTGTGTGATCTTCAGGAAGAAAAAGGTTCCTGATACAATAAGCAGAATGCCGAGGATCACTCCAATGATTATCTTTATGTGTTTCAAAAAATTCCTCCTATTTCAGCTTGATCTGTCTTGAGACGCCAAGCACCAGTCCAAGCTCTAACATCATGATCGCACAGGCAGTGCCACCATAGCTGATCAGCGGCAACGGTACACCGGTGGACGGGATCGTGTTGGTTACGACCGCGATATTAAAAAGCACCTGGATCGCAATATGTATCATGGAACCGGCACAGACCATGCTTCCGAAAATATCCGGTGCATTACAGGAGATCATGACGATACGCCACAAAAGCACCAGAAATGCTCCCATCACCATGACAGCACCCACGATGCCAAGCTCCTCGCAAATAACCGCAAAGATCATATCATTATATGCCTCCGGAATATAACCGAGCTTCTGCATACTCTCTCCGAGTCCGCTTCCATGGATCCCGCCGGATGCGATCGCATATAAGCCCTGAAGGATCTGAAAGCCTCCCGGCGAATTTTCGATGTCAAGCCACGATGTGATTCGACCGGCACGGAAACCTCCGCCGATCATAGCATACGCCGCAGCCGCCGCAACTCCGACAATACCACAGACAATGAAGTATTTCTTACGTTTGCTCGCCACAAAGCACATTCCAACAGCAATAACACCGACGATGATCGCCGTACTCAGATTCTCCGCCGCGATAAGTCCAACCACCGGTAAGACATAAACGCCGATCAGCTTTAAAAAGCCTGTAAAGGTATCCATCGAACGTCTGGACTGATAGATCGCATATGCCACAAACAGGATCACACCGATCTTGGTAAACTCTGAAGGCTGGAACTCTACACCGATCTTCAGCCATCGTCTCGCACCGTTATGCTCAATTCCGATCCCCGGGATCAGCACCGCAACCTGCATCGCAATACAGAGCCCATAGAAAATATAGATCCAGTTGATCTTCCCCAGATAAAGCTCTCTGTAATCCAGATTAGATATGATCAGCATCGCCGCCACACCAAGGATCAGTCCTCTCAGCTGCTGGGACACGAAACGAAACGGATCTCCAAAACGGCTGGTTGATGCCGTGTAGGAGCTGGCACTGTAGATCATCAGAATACCAAACAGCGCGATCGCCACCGTCATGAACAAAAGCATATAATCATACTGGCGGTAATAGCGTTCTCTTTTCTTTCTTCCACCTGCAGTGCTGTTTCTGCGGGAGGTTTGCTCCCGTCTGCCATTTTGCACTCTTGCCATATCACTTTCCATTCCTTCCGGACTAATTATAACTGATTCACATACTCCTTAAACAAAGTACCTCTCTCCTCGTAGCTCTTAAACATATCCCAGCTTGCACATGCCGGCGACAGAAGAACCGCATCACCACTCTGCGCCTGTGCTGCAGATGCCTCCACAGCCTCCTTCAGGGAACCGACGCGGACAATATTCGTAAACCCTGCTTTTCGCGCTGTCTCCTCGATCTTATCTGCTGTTGCTCCGAGAAGCACAAGGCATTTCACCTTGTCTCCAAAAGAGGCGATCCACTCCTCATAGGAGGACTGCTTATCATAGCCGCCACCGATTACTACCGTCGGTGTTACCATTGCCTCTACCGCTTTGATCGCTGCGTCCGGATTTGTTCCTTTAGAATCGTTATAATACTTCACGCCGCCAACCTCACGAACAAATTCGATACGGTGTTCCACTGCCTTAAATTCAGCCACTGCCTTGCGGATACACTCAACCGGAACACCCATATGCATCGTGATCGCCACTGCTGCCATCACATTTTCATAGTTGTGGACACCGAGGAGCTGCATATCATGAATCGTGCAGATCTTGATCTCCTCTCCATCCTTATAGATAATATCCTCTCCATCGAGCCAGATTCCACGCTCCAGTGGTCGCTTGCTGCTGAACCAGAAAATGTCTGCCGGGATCTTTGCTGCCAGCTTCTGAAGATGCTCATCCTCATAATTCAGCACACAGATCTGATCCTTCGTCTGGTTTTCGGCAATGCGCGCCTTTGTGTCAATGTAGCACTCCATCGTATGATGGCGGTTCAGATGATCCGGTGTGATATTTAAGATCGCACTGACCTCCGGCTGAAATGTATGAATCGTTTCGAGCTGGAAGCTTGAGACCTCGGCAACCGTCACAGAGGAATCCTTCATTTCCAGAGCGTACTCGGTATAAGGAAGACCGATATTACCTACCACAAATACACTGTCATAATACTCACGCAGAATCGCACCGGTCAGTGCTGTCGTCGTTGTCTTTCCGTTGGTTCCGGTGATCGCCGCAAGACGTCCGCTGCCACAGGCATATGCTAACTCAATCTCTCCCCAGACCGGTATCTTTTTGTCCTGAAGTTTGATCACAAACGGAAGATCCGTTGGTACACCCGGGCTTAACACAGCAAGATCCAGTGTATCCATAACTTCCTCCGGCAGATTGCCGATGATCAGATCATACCCAATCCCCTCCGGAATCTTTGATACAACCTGCTCTCTGTCTGCCTTTTCGTTGCCCTCTAACACAACCGGCTTCGCTCCCTTGGCGGCCAACAGCCTGATCGCTGCAATACCGCTCACTCCTGTTCCTACTACAAGAACTCGTTTCCCTGTAAAATCCATGATTTCCTCCTATCTCATCGGTACCTTTTATAGAGCCGCCAGTGCGATCAGGCAAAACAACGCCGTCACGATTGAAAACACAGCGACTACCTTTGTCTCCGACCATCCACTCTGTTCGAAATGATGATGTATCGGTGCCATTTTAAAGATTCTTCTGCCGTGGGTTATCTTAAAATATCCTACCTGAAGGATTACCGACAGAACCTCTACCAGATAGATCATCCCTACGATCAGTATATATAGCGGCATTTTCAGAAGAAGCGCTGTCGAAGCAACAAAGCCTCCCAATGCCAGCGAGCCGGTGTCTCCCATAAAGACACTGGCAGGATACACATTAAATACTAAAAATCCCATCAACGCTCCCGCGACCGCTGCGCATACCGGTGCAACCGTACTTCCCGTACCGATCGCGACCACCGTAAAAAACACAGCAACAAGCAGCGTCACGCTGGATGCAAGCCCATCCAGTCCGTCCGTAAAATTTGTGCCGTTGACAGTTCCCACCATGACAAAAAATAAAAACGGAATAAACAACCATCCCGGCAGAGCAATATATCTTCCGGATGCAATTCCTCCGGTAAACGGGATCAGCATCTGCATCTCGTAATGCAGGTGCTGTGTGTAATAATACACAAAAATAATTGTCACCAGAAGCTGCAGCACCAGCTTCTGCCATGCCCGCAGTCCCAGAGAACGCCTCATAACGATCTTGATGTAATCATCGAGAAATCCGATCAATCCAAACCCAACTGTCGCAAAGATCACCGGAAGGATCTCCGGATAATCACGCAGATAAAGCGAGGATGTCACAACGACAGAGATCAATATGATCAATCCGCCCATTGTAGGCGTTCCTGCCTTTTTCAGATGGCTTTTGGGTCCATCATCCCTGACATACTGTCCAAACTTCAGCCACTTTAAAAACGGAATGACAATAGGACATAATATAACACTGATTGAAAATGAAAGCAGCACCGGTATCACCGTATCGAAGTAATCCATTCTTATTCCTCCTCATGCTTATTTCGGATTCTAATGGTACTTTGATACTCACACAGAGCCTTTTCATTCGTAATGATTATTGTAATCCAATCACCGCCAGAAATCAACCCGGCGCATTGGTCACGACCTCACCTCTTTCGACACCCAGATAAGGAAGCGCATTGTCCAATAGTTCGGAGATCACAGGGGCTGCGATCGTGCCTCCATAATAGATTCCCTGCGGCTCATCGATCAGAACCAGTGCGGCAACAACCGGATTGTCCGCCGGGGCAAAGCCCATGCAGGAGGCAATGTATTTATTGCTGCTGCGTGGAAGCTTTTCGGAGGTTCCTGTCTTGGCACCCACCTGATATCCCTCCACATACGCCTTCTTACCGGAGCCCTCAGACACAACGGACTCCAGGATCATCCGCATAGTTTCCGAGGTCTGCGCTGAGATCACACCCTCTGCGGATGGATAAGTAAGCTTCTTTACCGCTGAACCATCACTGCTTTCGAGCTTAACGCCAAAATGGGGTGTAATCTGTGTACCGCCGTTAATGATCATGCTGATCGTGGACAGAAGCCGCACCGGCGTAAGCTGAAATGACTGTCCGAAGGACATGGTCGCCAGTTCAACCGCTCCCACATTCTCCTTCTGATGCATGATCGTCGCCGCCTCACCGGGAACATCGATGCCGGTTTTGCTTAAGATCCCAAGCTGGTTCAGATATTGAAACATATTGTCCACGCCAAGCCTTGCTCCCACCTCCATAAACACCGGATTGCAGGAGTTTTGTACGCCCTGTACAAATGTTTCCGAACCATGCCCGGTTGTCTTATGACAACGGATCCGGCGATCCTCGACGATCTTAAATCCCGGGCAGTGAAAGGTATCTGTAAGCTTCACCACCCCCGCCTCGAGTGCCGAAGAAGCCGTAATGACCTTGAAGGTCGAGCCCGGCTCATAGGTATCACTGACACAGGAATTACGCCACATTCCATTGAGTGCCACCTGCTTCTTTTTCTCCGAATAGGAGGCAGCCTTTTTATCAGGCAATGTATACGGATCGTTCAGATCAAACTCTGGCACATTGACCATCGCATAGATCTCTCCATTCTGCGGATTCATCATCAGGATGCGCACACTCCCGGCTTTCTTTGCCTTCATGACCTTTTCTGCCGCCTGCTGTGCAAACGTCTGGATATTAACATCAAGGCTTGTATAAAGATTTGCTCCCGCCACGGGTTCCACGCGTTCCTCCGCCTTGCCATCAATCTCCAGCCCTCTGGCAGTTGTCATGGTCAGGATGCTTCCATCCGTTCCCTGAAGATATTTGTCATAGGCAACCTCCATGCCGACAATGCCCTGATTGTCCGCCCCGGTAAAGCCGATCACCTTTGACGCAAATTCCGAATACGGATAATACCGCTTGTAGTCCTCATCCACCATCACCCCGGCAAGCTCCATATCACGGATCTTGTCAGAAATCTTCTTATCAACATTCGACTTGATCTTCTCAATGGAGGACACCTTTTCCACACGTTTGCGGACCTTTTCCTCCGGCAGATCAAGAAGCGTTGACAACACCTCGATCACCTTCTCCGGCTCCACAATCTGATTGTGGATCACTGAGATTGTTGATACCGGCTTATTCGAAGCAATCTCCGTACCGTTTCTGTCATAAATAATGCCTCTTGCCGCTTTAACAGCACGCTGACGCTGATGTACTTCCTTCGCTTTCTCTCCATAATAGTCTGCCCTGTTTACCATCAGATATAACAATCTGCCGGCAAGTCCTATCATCACAAGTACAACCATTGCGTAGACAAAAAGGACTCTCTGTCTCTGCCTGGTTCTGCTCTGCTTGAGATATTCCGTCATCCACCGGATCACTCCGCTTCTACTGACATTCCTTAATATCTATTAGCAAAAGCGGTTAATTATTCATTCCGGTATCACCTTCTTCATCATCTGCTGCCTTTTGGGCAACGCCATAGCTGCTATCCGAATAACCTCCCTCCGGAGCTTCCTCATCCAGATTGCTCTTTGCCGTAGACGGCAGCTTTAATTTACTTGCTTTTGTAATATCTGATTTCTTCCCGGATGGGTAGATCTCAAGCATTGGTAAAATATCTTTGAGCAGGCTGCTTGTAAACTCTGTCGCATAGGTACTGTGTGCCTGATCCTCGACGTTTGGCTCATCAATAACCGTATAAACGACAAGCTTTGGATTATTTGCCGGAACACAACCGATAAATGAAACAAGATATTTGCCCTGTCCACGCGGAATCTTCTCTGCGGTACCGGTCTTACCACCGACCTTGTAGCCCTTTACGGATGCCGGATTAGCGGTTCCTTCCTCTACCGTTGCCAAAAGGAATTTGCGCAGAAGGCGGCTTGTCTTCTCTGTGATCACCTTACTCTCCACGGCATCATCCTCCGACTGTATCACAGCACCCGACTCACTGGAAACCTCCTCAACAACATGTGGACGATAATAATTACCTCCGTTGACAATCGCCGAAAATGCTGCAGCCATCTGTACCATTGTGACCGTCTGGCTCTGTCCGAAACTTGAGGTCGCAAGCTGTGTGGAATGCATCGTATCATTGTTAAAGACTGTTCCCGTTGCTTCACCCGGAAGATCGATCCCTGTCTTTCTTCCGATGCCGAACGCATCCATATAATCCAGGAATTTCTCTTTGCCAAGCTTTGCACTGATCTGCATCATCACATCATTACAGGAAACCATGAGTGCCTGTCCCAGAGAAAGCGCACCATGACCACCGTAACGGTTTGCCACACATTTAATATAACGGTCTGCCACCTGCTGTCCACCATCGCAGACATACGTGCTTTTCCGGCTTGCCTTACCCTCGTCCAGACATGCCGCAACCGTAATCGGCTTAAAGGTAGAACCCGGCTCATAGGAATCACTGATACAGTAGTTTCTCCAGAGCTCGTTAAGTGCCTTAAGCTGCTCCTCCTCGGACATCGCCGAAATCTCCTCCTGCGTATAGGCAACGGAAAGATTTCGCGGATCATTCAGATCATACACAGAGTTGGAACCCATTGCCACAATGCCTCCTGTATTCGGATTCATCAACAGGCAGGCAATCTTCTTGGCACCGGTATTCTTCATAAACTTCTGGATATGCTGTTCCATGATACCCTGTACATTGACATCGATCGTCGATTTAACGGTATATCCGTTGGTCGCCGCCTTGATCGTCTTGACCAGATTCAGTTCCGAATCATAATAACCGAACTGTCTGCCGTTTGTACCGTTGAGCATATCATTATAGGTATTCTCAATGCCCCAGGTTCCGCTATTGGTATCGGCACAAAAGCCGATCACATCACATGCCACCGTGGAATACGGATATTCTCTCTTGTATTCCTCCTCAAAATGAATACCGCGGATATTCTCATCCTTTTCTTGCAACTTCTCTATTTTCGTGACAATGTCCTTGTCCAATTCCCCGTATTCCTTCATCAGGTAATAACGGGATGTCGGATTGTCCTTCAGAATTTTGTCAACATCGCTGCCGGAAATGCCAAATACATTTTCCAGCGCATCCTTCGTCGGCTGAAGATATTTCTTGTCCTTTAAGATCGCCGCCGGATCGAGGAACAGATTATATACCTTCACGCTTGTTGCCAGCTTGTTGCCATTCGTATCCACAATATCCCCGCGCTTATACGGGATCGCATTGCTTGTGTGACTCTGCTGTGCCAGCATACGCTTCGTGTAATTGTCTCCCTTGACCTTATTCAGACGGATGATCTGCGCCGTCAGTCCAATGCATCCTAAAATAACAAAACCAAACACCAGCAGGATGCGAAAACGCATCCTGCGAGTGCCTGGTTTATTCTTGTAACGTGTATCTCTTGCTCTTCTTTTTGCCATTATAAATCCCTGTCCTTGTAACCCGGCCCGTTATTTTGAGCTTGCGGGAATGTCTCCGTACTGCTTCACCATGTCGCTCTTTTTATTATCATATTTGTAAACCTGATTGTCAACAGCCTGGATCATACCCAGCTGACCTGTTGCAATCGCATAGACTTCGGAAAGATCTACGGAATCCATAACCTTCTGATAAGCATCGTCATTCTCCTGCTTGGCATCTGCGATCTCTGACTGCAGACTGATCACTTCATTCTTCATCTGCGTGATCCCTGACTGCACATGCAGATACATAAAGCCTGCCACAAGAACTAATGATAATGCAGCCATCAGAAATACAAAGGATGAAAATCCAATGGACGGCATCGCCACCGGCTTTGGCTGCGGATATGTCTTTGTTCTCCTTTTTCGCCCCGGCTGCTTTCTTCTCTCCGGAATCTCCTCCAGCTGATGTGCGAGATTGCCATACACATATCCGTTTCGTTCCTGTCTGTAAACGTCACGTCCCTGACCGCTCCGATACTGACCGCCACGGCGTGATCCGCTTCGATAATTTGGTGATGTCGCCATTTGTTACGCCTCCCTGCTTGATTGCCGTGTCCACCGAACACGGTTGATATCCCATCACAGATGATTCTGTGCCATTTTCTGACGGCGCCCGTAATCCGCGCCGTCAACCTTATTCAACAAACTACGGATCCCCCAATCCGCAAGAATTTGTCGTGCCGGCTGATCCGGCTTATATATGTTCAAATACTCTGAGCTTCGCACTTTTCGAGCGGGAGTTTTCCTCAAGCTCTTTCTCAGATGGAAGCACAGGTTTTCTCGTAAGCACTTTTCCTTTGGACTTTTTTCCACAGACACACACCGGAAAGTTCGGCGGACAGGTACATGGATCCTGCGCTGTCCGGAATGCATTTTTCACGATGCGGTCCTCCAGCGAGTGAAATGTGATGATGCAGAAGCGCCCTCCCGGCGCCAGTAGATCGATCATCTCACTGATGTGATCCTCAAGAACGCTAAGTTCTCTGTTCACCTCGATACGTATTGCCTGAAATGTCCTTTTGGCAGGATGTCCTCCCTGTTTCTTAAACTTCATCGGTATGGACTGATCTACGATCTGTGCCAGTCTGCCCGTCGTCATAACCGGTTCCTTCCGGCGTTCCTGCACAATATGTTTCGCAATGTTCTTTGCAAATTTATCTTCCCCATACTTGCGAATCACCTGAAACAATTCGCTTTCTGTGTACTCATTTACCACAGTGGCAGCGGTTACTTCCTGACGATTGTCCATCCGCATATCAAGCGGCGCATCCTCACGGTATGAAAAGCCTCTCTCGGCAGCATCAAGCTGATAAGACGATACGCCAAGATCCAACGTAATGCCGTTCACCTTCTCAATACCAAGGTCGTGAAGAACCTCCATCATCGCCTCATAATTGCTCCGCACGATCGTCACACGGTCACCAAACTCAGACAGCCGCTTTGTCGCAGCAGCAATCGCATCCTCGTCCTGATCAATCCCGATCATCCGACCATCCGGTCCAAGTCTCCGGCACACCTCATAGGCATGTCCGGCTCCTCCCAATGTGCCATCCACATATATTCCATCCGGCTGCACATTCAAAGAATCGATCACCTCATGCAGCAGCACTGATTTGTGAGAAAATTCCATGATCCCGTCTCCTTTCAGCGGCTAACCACTTCCTGCTGCGCCCTTCTTACAGAGAGATTCCGAGAGCATCCATTGCCTCTTCCATCGACATCTCACTGCCAAGTGTCTGTGCCTCAAAGGTATCCTTGTCCCAGATCTCCACACGGTTGATCATGCCGACAAAGACAAGATCCTTCTCAAGTCTGGCACTTTTGCGAAGCTTGGCGGGGATCAGTATTCTGCCCTGCTTGTCCAGTGTCACCTCCGAAGCAGAAGCCATTAACTGTCTCTGGATCATACGGCTCTGATGACTGGACGGCAGACTCTGCAGCTTCTGTGCCAGCTCTTCCCAATCGTGCTGTGGATATAAATACAGGCATCCGTCCACGCCCCAGGTGACATAAAAAAGGTCTCCCAGTTCCTCACGGTACTTCGCCGGTACGATAGCTCTGCCCTTTGCATCGATCGAGTGCTCATACTGACCCATGAACATCGCTATCACCACCTCTCCACTTTTTGGGTATTCCCTGACACTTTTCCCCACTTTCTACCACTTTCAAATTTATTTTAACTGGTTTTTGGGAATTTATCAACCCCTTTCCCATAATTTATTCATTTTTTTGTCACATTTGTGTCACATTTAAGGATAAAGAACAAAGCGGGCTTGCCCACTTTGCGCGTCACCGCACAATTGCTTACGCAATCTTCCTCTGTGCGGTGATCGCATCCTCGCGGAGCGTTTTCACATTATAGGAAACAACAAGTTTCCTATAATGTGAAAAACACCAGACTCCATAACTGTCTGGTGTTTCATTCCTTTTATGATATTGTTTCACGTACTTCTGCGCATTACGCTTCCTCTCCGGACAGCCCGAAATGACGGTACGCCAGATCCGATGCCATACGTCCCCGCGGCGTCCTTAAGATCAGTCCGTTCTGGACAAGATATGGCTCATACACATCCTCCAGTGTCCCTGCATCCTCTCCGATCGATACTGCAAGCGTCTCCAGCCCCACCGGGCCACCGCCAAAGTTATGGATCATCGTCTCGATGATCTGACGATCCGTGTTATCCAGTCCCAGCTTGTCAACCTCTAACAGGTCCAGCGCAAAGTCCGTGACCTTTTTGTCGATCCTGCCGTCGTACTTGATCTGCGCAAAATCACGCACCCGCTTCAAAAGGCGGTTAGCAAGACGCGGCGTTCCTCTGGATCTTCTGGCCAATTCCATCGCACCCTCCTCGTCAATCTCCACATTAAGGATCCTTGCAGAGTGCTTCACGATCGCCGCCAGCTCCTGCGGCGTATAAAACTCCAGACGGTTCACAACACCAAACCGATCACGCAGAGGTGCTGACAGCATACCGGCACGCGTCGTTGCTCCGATCAGGGTAAACTTCGGAAGATCGATGCGCACCGACCGTGCAGACGGTCCCTTTCCGATCACGATGTCGATCACATAATCCTCCATTGCCGGATAAAGTACCTCCTCCACCTGGCGGTTCAGACGATGGATCTCGTCCACGAAAAGCACATCCCCGTCCTGAAGCTTTGTAAGGATTGCTGCCATCTCTCCCGGTTTCTCGATCGCCGGTCCCGCCGTGATCTTCATATTGACACCCATCTCGTTTGCCACGATGCCTGCGAGTGTCGTCTTACCAAGTCCCGGCGGACCATATAACAGCACATGATCCAGTGCATCGCCTCTCTGCTTTGCCGCTTCAATATAGATCGCCAGATTTTCCTTAATCTTCTGCTGTCCGATATAATCTGTCAGACGCTGCGGTCTGAGTGTCGGTTCCAGCTTCGCATCCTCCGCTGTAAATTCCGTACTGATCGTCCGTTTTGCCATTCTAATCAACCATGCCTTTCCCAAATTCGGTGTCCAGCCCCACAAGATTTCCTGCTGCTTCCCCTTCACACCGCGCCGGTTACATCTTCTCTTTACACCGCGCCGGTTACGCCTTTCCTTCACGCCGTGCCGGTTACATCAGCTTCAACGCCTGCTTCAAAAGCTCCTCCGTGCTAAGCTCGTCTGCATTCGTAATCTGCCTGACTGCCTTTAATGACTCTGCCGCAGAATAGCCCAATGCCGCCAGTGCCTCGACCGCCTCTGCGGACGCCTTTGCCACCGGTGCCGTATTCTGCGTACCGCCGCGCTCTGCCGCCTTCTCTAATACGGCATCGACCGTTTCCCTCGCCGCGATCTTATCCTTGAGTTCCACGATCAGCTTCTTTGCCGTCTTGGCACCGATGCCCGGTGCCTTTGCGATCGTTGCCGCATCATCTGCCAACACCGCAAACCGGATATCGTCTGCCGACAGCGTTCCAAGAATGCTTAATCCCGCCTTCGGACCGATCCCGCTGACCGTGATCAGCTGACAGAACATCTCCAGCTCATCCATACTCTCAAAGCCAAACAGCTGCATGGCGTCCTCCCTGACATTCATATAAGTATATATCTTCATTTCACCGCCAATGCCCGGCAGCCTGTCCATCAACGCCCCCGACACAAGGATCCGATAGCCGATCCCATGATTGTCAAGCACCACCGCATCCTCCTCGATCATTTCCAGCGTTCCCTTAATATATCGAATCATGATTGCTCCTTTTCCTATATAATTATAATGGCTTCAATACACTCACCTCAATCCGGCAGCTTCTCAAAGCTCCCCGTCGACTCTCCCAGCCAGCCCTCTTCCATGAACTTGAGGATCACATAAGGATGAATTCCGAGCTCCTCGGAGATCTGAAGTGCATTGCTGTTGGGATATTCCTTCAGATACTTTACAATATCATCTAACTGATCTTCATCCTCCGCACGGCAGTCCTTACAGCACAAGGTCCGTATCTTGGAATGAAAAACCTTATGGCAATGCTTACATACATTGGTATACATATCAATAACCGCACCTTTCTAAAGTGTTCCGTACCACTGCACAGGCAGCCGCATCAGAACAGCGTTGCAAACAGATTTAACAGCGGCTGTATCAACTTCCAGACAAGCGGACGTCTCTGCCAGTCCTCATAGCTGATCTCCTTACTCTCCTGAAACATCTTCTCAAAATCCCTGTGAATATCATTCTGGATCTTCTCCCCTGACATCCACACACCATTCTCATAATGCAGGTAAAAGCTCCTGTAATCCATATTGATCGTACCGACGATCGCCGCATCCTCCGTTAAAATCTGTTTTGCATGGATAAAGCCCGGCGTGTATTCATAAATACGCACACCACCCTTGAGCAGCGGACCATAATTAAAGTTCGTCAGCATCTTGGCATACTTCTTATCCGGGATATTCGGTGTCACGATGCGCACATCGACGCCACGGCGCACCGCCTCGATCAACGACTGCTTCATATAATCCTCAATCACCAGATACGGTGTCGTAATGTACAGATACTGATCAGAATACATGATCATCTGATTGTAAATGCTCTCGATCGGATTCTTCGGATTGTTGGCAGGGCCGTCTGAGATCACCTGACACCAGGTATCTCCCTGAACATCCTGCATCATCTTATATTTAAGATAATCCACATGCTCCTTGTCGTGACCGCTCGCCTCCCACATCTGCAAAAACACGACCGTCAGTCCCCAGACAGCATCGCCGCGCACACGGATTCCGGTGTCCTTCCACACACCAAAGCGCTCCACCAGATTAGCATATTCATCTGCCAGATTAAAGCCTCCGGTATATCCAACCTTTCCGTCGATCACCATGATCTTCTGATGCGAACGGAAATTCATATAAAGCTGGCTTGTATACTTCATGATCGGATTGAACACGCGTACCTCAAAGCCCTCATGTTCCAGAATCTGCTTAAAATACTTTCTGGTACGGATCGCCGCACCAAAGTCATCGTACAGAAACTTTACCTCGACACCCTCCTTGATCTTACGCTTCAATATATCATGCATTTTGTCCCACAGACCGCCCTCTGCCACAATAAAGAAGTCGATCAGTACAAATTTCTTTGCATTTTCAAGATCCCGGAAGATTGCCTCAAACGCATCCTCCCCCATCGGGAAGTAATCAACCTCATTCCCCTCTGTCAAAAGAAAATTCTCGGAGAGCATGAACTTGACCATACGACCGGAAACCGGATTCTCCTCCGCATAATCCACCCACAGATCATCGTCCTGCACAAGAAACTTATTGCCATAGCTGATCTGCCGCATAATATAGGTATCGAGTTCTTTTTTCTTTTTGCCGGTACGTCCCCACAGGAAATAAAGCAGGAAACCAGTCAAAGGCAAAAGCGTAATGATCGATATCCACGCAATCCGGTACGACGGACTCTGATTACGGTTGATCAGCGCAACGATCGCCACCATGGAAGACACCTGGATCAGATAATACCAGACTGTGCCATTCGTCCGGATCTGCAGGGAAAGCCACATTACAAACACGATCTGTACCAAAACAAGTAAGGCTGTCATAACCACCTTCAGAAAACCGCTGGTATTATTCTGTATCCTGCCCTTTAACTCCCGAAGATAACTTTCCTCTCGCTCATCCTCATGAAAATATTTATCATTGCCCCGCCGCTGGTTTCGCTGATCCCATCGTTCGTACGCAGCGTCTTTATCGAATAATTTTTTCTCTCCGATCTCCATAAACACGTCTCTCCTTTTCGCTGCCATAAATTCACATTTCTTCTATTATATGATATCCTTAAATAAATTACAAACACGACATCTACGTTTTTGTTTAAAGGAGCAGACGCATGAAGACAATACAAAGTACCGTTTCCACCCCTGATGAGCTCTATCCTTTTCATCAGCCGCTCGAACAGATCGCATTTTTTGATATCGAGACAACCGGACTGTCCCCGAAGACATCCTCCATCTATCTGATCGGAGTCATGCACTACAACAGCCATAAGCAAAGCTGGCAGATCACCCAGTGGTTTGCGGATGATTATCAAAGTGAAGAACCGATCCTTGAGGCATTTTTATCCTATCTGGAGGACTTTTCGTATCTTTATCATTTCAACGGCTGCACCTTTGATATTCCTTTTGTGAAGGCAAAATGCCAAAAGCACCACATCGCCATTCCGGAGACCGTTCAGCCAATTCTGTCAAAGACCATCTCCAGCCAGGTCAACGATGCCGGTGCCAATATTGATCTCTTAAAGGAGATCCGGCCTTTGAAAAAACTTCTCGGGCTCGCAAAAGCTAACCAGACCTATCTGGAACACTGGATCGGTCTGAACCGCGAGGACACCTATGATGGCGGGCAGTTGATCAAAGTTTATTCCGAATATATGCAGCAAAAGATTATGAAAAAACCGGGCGCTGACGAACTGGAGCATCTGCTTCTTCTGCACAACCACGATGATATTGCCGGCATGCTCTCCGTCTGCATCATGTTAAGCTATAAGGATCTGTTTTATCCGGTCAGACCGTTTTTCTCCTGCTCCTGCACCGCAGAAAACGACCGTATCCATATCTCCTTTCCGGTCAGACTTCCACGGGAAAGCACACTGTATCATGCCTTCGAAAAGTCCGACTCTTCAGAATGTATCTTCACAGAGCCCGCCTGTTTGTCTCTGCAAAAGAATCTTGCTACCCTCTCGCTTCCGCTGTACCGGGGCGTGCTGAAGTTCTTTTTCCCGGATCATAAGGATTATTATTATCTGCCGCAGGAGGACACGGCGATCCACAAAAGCGTTGCTCAGTTTGTCGATGCATCCTGCCGACGGAAAGCAACGGCAGCCAACTGCTATACCAAAAAAGAGGGCATTTTCCTGCCATCGCTTGCCGCAAAGGAAAGCAGTCTTGACAAACCACGCTTTTACATGGCATACAAAGCATCTCCTGCCTGCTATCTGCTGTCCGCAGATGACCCGGACGAACAAAAAGAAATGCTATCCTCCTACCTTTTCCACGAGCTTCCTTTCTTTTGATCATACTTGAATTTTGCAGATAAATCCTGTATGATATGAAAATATTGTTTATGATCGTTAGCATTCGAAAGAAAAGAGGGAAATCATGGAATTATTTCAGCTTAAATATTTTCTGACCGTTGCCCAGTTTGAGCACGTGACAAAAGCCGCCGAGAGCCTGCATGTCGCACAGCCTGCCGTATCACAGGCAATCCGTCATCTGGAGGAGGAACTGGATGTTTCCCTTTTTGACCGCGAGAATCATCATATTGCACTGAACAGTAACGGCAAATATCTGCAGAACCGTCTGCTCCCTATTATGTCTGCACTCGACAGTCTTCCGGAGGATCTCAAGGAGGCATCCCTGCAGAACCATCCCGTGATCCACATGAACCTGCGCTCCGCTTCTGCGATCATCACGAACTGCATCATCGCATACCGTGCGATCCACCCGGAGATTCGTTTTAAACTTTCCCAAAAGCCTGAAGATCCGACTGCCGACTACTTTATCTCTGCCGTCCGCTGCGACACGGAGCTTCTGCCCTCGCAGCATGTTCTGTTTGAGGAGGATTTCTATCTGGCTGTGCCGGCCAACTCAAAACTTGCCTCCCTTCCTTCCGTCAAGCTCGAGAAAACCGCAAACGAATCCTACGTCAGCCTCGAAAGCAACCGGCCACTGCGCACAATCTGTGACCTGATCTGCCAATCCATCAGCTTCACACCAAACATCGTCTATGAAAGTGACAATCCGGAAACCGTACGGGATCTGATCGCCGCCGGTCTCGGTGTCGGCTTCTGGCCGCAATACTGCTGGAAGAAACCCGATCCGACGCAGGTGGCACTTGTGCCGATCGACAATCCTTCCTGCTGCCGCAAGGTCGTCGCATCGATTCCAAAAGCATCAACGCAGAATCCTGCGATCATGGAATTTCATACATATCTGACTGACTGGATCAACAAAAACCTGATATCCGGCAATTAGCCGCCGGATATCAGGTTTTTTGGTCTAAATTATATTCTCATATCATCCTTGCTGCTGTAACGCAGACGCGACATGGCTCTTGCAAGCGATGCCTTTGACATGTAATACTCCTTAATGCTTTGTTTCTGTCTGAGCTGCTCTCTCGCACGCTCCTCGGCCTCCTTCGCTCTCCGGACGTCAATCTCCTCCGGATGCTCTGCCGTATCCACCAGTATACTGACACGATTATTGATCACCTGCGCAAACCCGGTTCCAACCACACCGGTGATCCATTCTCCATCCTCTGTCTGAATGCGAAGCTCTCCTACCTCAACCGCAAAAACCATGTTTTCATGATGCGCCTGAATTTCCTTCTCACCATCCTCCAGAGGGATCACCACCTGCTTACATCGTCCCTCAAAAAAGACTCTGTCACAGGCAGTTACATTTAACAGAAATGTATTATCCATACTTACTTCCTGCCTTTCTCAATTACCTCATCAATCGTACCAACATTGAAAAATGCCTGCTCCGGATAATCGTCCATCTCTCCGTCAATGATCATTTTAAAACCGCGTACCGTTTCTTTAAGCGGAACATATTTGCCCGGAACACCGGTAAAGGTCTCTGCCACATGGAACGGCTGCGACAGGAAACGCTGAATCTTTCTTGCACGGTAAACCGTAATCTTATCCTCCTCGGAAAGCTCCTCCATGCCAAGGATTGCAATGATATCCTGAAGCTCTGTATATTTCTGCAGAATCTCCTGAACACGGCGTGCCGTCTCATAATGCTCCTTGCCGACAATGTCTTCCTCCAAAATACGCGAGTTGGATTCCAGCGGATCGACTGCCGGATAAATTCCCTGCTCCACAATCTTTCTGGAAAGCACCGTTGTCGCATCCAGATGGGCGAAGGTAGTCGCCGGAGCCGGATCAGTCAGATCATCCGCAGGCACATAGACTGCCTGTACCGAAGTAACGGAACCGTTCTTTGTCGATGCGATCCGCTCCTGAAGCTCACCAACCTCATTGGCAAGCGTCGGCTGATATCCTACTGCGGACGGCATACGTCCCAACAGGGCGGACACCTCAGAACCCGCCTGTACAAAGCGGAAGATATTATCAATGAATAAAAGCACATCCTGATGCTCCTCATCACGGAAATATTCTGCCATCGTAAGTCCTGTCTCAGCCACACGCATACGTGCTCCGGGCGGCTCATTCATCTGTCCGAACACCAGTGCTGTTTTGTTTAATACGCCGGACTCTTTCATTTCAGACCAGAGATCATTCCCCTCACGGGAACGCTCACCCACACCGGTGAAAATAGAATATCCACCATGCTCCGTGGCAACGTTCTGGATCAGCTCCTGGATCAGCACAGTCTTGCCGACACCGGCGCCACCGAACAGACCAATCTTACCGCCCTTGGCATACGGAGCCAGAAGGTCAATAACTTTAATTCCTGTCTCCAGCACCTCGACAGCCGGACTCTGCTCCTCAAAGCCCGGTGCATCCCTGTGAATGCACCAGTGCTGTTCATCCTTAAGAGATTCGCCTTTATCAATAGTATCTCCCAACACATTGAACAGACGTCCCAAAGTCTTTTCACCAACCGGAACCTTAATACCGCTGCCGGTTGCAACGACCTCCATATCCTTATGAAGTCCCTCGCTGGATGCCAGCATGATACAACGCACCGTATTGTTACCGATATGCTGTGCCACCTCCATGACACATCGTTTTCCATCATTATCTACTTCCAAAGCATCCTTGATATAAGGAAGATCGCTGTCCTCAAACTCCACATCAATGACAGGACCTGATATCTGAACTATTTTTCCCTTCTTCATATTCATCCTCATTTCTGCACTTTACTTTTTGCGTTTCTGTGCCTTTGCACCACTGATAACCTCTGTGATCTCCTGCGTGATCGCCGCCTGACGCACACGGTTGTATTCGATGGAAAGCTGCGCCAGGATCTGTCTGGCACTGTCGGTTGCCGACTGCATTGCCATCATACGTGCGTTGTGCTCGCTCGCATAGGATTCCACCAGAGCGCCGTAAATGAAGCCATTTACATAGTTGGGAACCAGATGATTTAAGATCTTTTCCCAGGACGGCTGCGGCGTCAGCGTCTCCTGATACACATCCACAGGAAGCTTCTCCGCAAACTTATCCTTTTCCAACGGCAGAAGCTTTCGCTTTTCCGCCACGGCTGTTACGGCATTTTCCATTCGTGTGTATAAAATATACACCTCATCAAGCTCTCCCTTCCGGTACCGCTCGATAATGTCATCCGTGATCATGCGGGCTCTGTGAAGGCTCGGATCCTGCACCGTATATTTGAAATGCTTGTGAACCCTGAGTCCCTCTCTCGCAAAATATTGTCTTCCAAGTTCTCCCAGAACGAAAAGGCTGTTCCTGCCTCCCTGCTCAAAAAGGGAATGTGCCATTTTGAATATATTGTGATTGTAGGCTCCGGCAAGACCTTTGTCTGCCGTGACTACAATATAGCCAACCTTCTTATCTTCTGCCGGAATCTTTCCGGTATCCTTAAAATAAATGCTTTCCAGATCCGGCGTGTGACGCAGGATACGCTGAAATGCCTGCTGCAGCGTATAGAAATACGGTTCTGTATCCGCCAGCTTTTTCTTTGCTTTCTGCAGCTTTGTGGAAGAGATCATATACATCGCATTTGTTATCTTCATCGTATCCTTGATACTTTTCATACGCTTTTGTATTTCTTTCGTATTCGCCATGTTCGTCTCCAATCTATGTGCTGCTTATTTAGCCTGCTCCAGAAACTCTCCGGCCACGTTAAGGATCTGCTGTCTCAGTTCATCGGTAAGTACCTTATCTTTCCGGATCGTCTCACCGATTTCCGGGTGAACATCCTCAAAATACTGCAAAAGCTTTCCCTGAGTCTCCTTGATCTGTTCCTTCGGAATAGTAAGAAACAGCTTTCCGGTCGCAGCCACAAGCGTGATCACCTGCTCTGCCAAAGACATCGGATGACCAAGCGGCTGTTTCAAAAGCTCCATCAGACCGTTACCGTAAGCAAGCTGCTGCTTCGTCTCCTCATCAAGATCGGAGCTGAACTGTGTAAATACCTCCATCTCACGGAACTGCGCGAGATCGATACGGATCGTACCGGACGCACTCTTCATTGCCTTAGTCTGTGCAGCTCCACCGACACGGGATACAGAAAGGCCTACGTTGACCGCAGGACGCATACCCGAGAAGAAAAGGTCACTCTCCAGGAAAATCTGTCCGTCTGTAATAGAAATTACATTGGTCGGAATATATGCCGAAACATCGCCTGCCTGCGTCTCGATGATCGGCAGTGCCGTGATCGAACCGCCGCCAAGCTCATCGCTTAACCGGCTGGAACGCTCCAGCAGACGGGAATGCAAATAGAATACATCACCCGGATAAGCCTCACGTCCCGGAGATCTCTCCAGCAGCAGGGACAGAGCACGGTATGCGACCGCATGCTTTGACAGATCGTCATACACAATCAGAACATCCTTACCCTGATACATAAAATACTCCGCCAGAGCAGTGCCGGAATACGGAGCAATATACTCTAACGATGCGGACTCACTGGCTGTCGCCGAAAGCACGATGGAATACTCCATCGCATCGTTTTTCTCCAGTGTATTTACCAGCTTTGCCACGGTCGATGCCTTCTGACCGATCGCTACATAGATACAGATCACATCCTTGCCCTTCTGGTTCAGGATCGCATCCATCGCGATCGATGTCTTACCGGTCTGACGGTCTCCAATAATAAGCTCTCTCTGTCCACGTCCGATCGGGAACATCGAATCAATTGCCAGAATACCGGTCTCCAATGGTTCTGTAACCGATTTACGGTCAATGATTCCCGGTGCATCGCACTCGATCGCCCGATAGTCTGACGCCTCAATGTCGCCCTTTCCATCAATCGGCGCACCCAGCGCATTGACAACTCTTCCAAGATAGTTGTCTCCGACCGGAATGCCGGCACGCTTCATGGTACGCGTTACCTTCATTCCCTCGCGGATCCCGTTGTCCTTTCCAAGAACGATACAGCCGATCTGCGTACGCTGAATATCCTGTACCATTCCCTTCACGCCATTTTCAAAAATGACGATCTCGCCGTACATTGCATGTTCCATTCCATAGATCGTGGCAATCCCGTCACCAACCCAGATCACGGTACCTACCTCATGCTCGCGGCTTTCCATTTCATAATGTTCAATCTCGCTTTTTAAAATTGATATAATATTTTCTGAGCTGATCGCACTCACATTATCATCTCCTAGCCATTTTTTCTCTCAGACAGTTGATGCTTCCCCGCAGGCTCCGGTCAATCTCCAGATCGCCGATACGGATCACAAACCCGCCGACAAGCTCCGGCCGGGATTCCAACGCAAGTGTTACCTCGCTGCATTTTAACTGACTGCACAATCTTTTCTCTATCAGGGCTAACTGCTCCTCATCGGGCTTTTCCACATAATACAGGATGCCTCTGCGAATGTTATGACTGTCGTCATAGCACTCCTCATACGACTGAAAAATTTCTTTTAACAGTGCCTCCTCATGATGCTCCGATACCACCTTCAGAAACGGCTGCATCTTCTCCGGAAATATTTTCTCGATCAGATGCTTCTTCGCCTCCCCGGATACCACCGGACTGTTCATCGCCTCCCGAAGCGGCTCACTGCCATTCCAGATTTCTTCCGTCTGTTTTATATCCTGTCTGTCGATTCCCAGCAGAAACAGTACCTTTCCATAATTAATTGCTATCTGCTTCATGGGCTTCACCTGCTCCTGCTATATAGCTGTCATATATGGAACGATTTGCGGCGCTGCCTGCATTCTCTGACAATATCTTTTCGGCAGCAGCCATGGCAACCTGTGCCACCTGCTTCTGCATGCCGTCCAGCGCCCTCTGCTTCTCAAGCTCGACATCTTTTCTTGCCTTGTCCACAATATGACCTGCCTGTTTCTCTGCTTCCATCACTCTGCTTTCATATTCTCTCTGCGCACGCTGTCTGGAATCCTCCAAAATCCTCCGTGATTCCTCCTTCGCATCTGCAAGCAATCCCTCATACTGTCCTTTCAACTGCATTGCCTGCTCTTCCTTTCCTGCAGCCGATGCAAACTGACCATCGATCATCTGCTTTCTCTGCTCTAACACAGACTGGATCGGACCGATCAGGAAGTGGCGCAGTGCCGCATAGAGAATCAGCAGGTTGATCAATGTAAAGACAATTCCGTCTAAACGTAACATATTACATCGCCAGCCTTTCTCTTTGTTTGCTTCCTCATGCTGTTATTTCAGAAGAAGAATGATCAGCAGCGCGATTACGAAACCATAAATAGCGGTTGCCTCTGCAAGAGCACATCCAAGTACCAGGTTGATCTTGATCTTTGGCTCTGCCTCCGGCTGTCTTGCAATGGCATCCACTGCCTTTGAGGTTGCCAGACCAATTCCGATTCCTGCTCCAATACCTGTTAAAACTGCGATTCCTGCTCCAATTGCGATTAACTGTGTCATAATTATCCTCATTTCTGTGCTGCGTTCATATTTTATGGGTGTCGGTTTCACCGGCAGCACTCCGTGAAACCTGCGGGTAAATTTGTTCTTATTTCTGCTCTTCTTACTTTGTTCGTTCTCTTCTCTTTTCTCTTACACTCTTACTTTTTGCTTATTCAACCGCCACTGCTTCTCCGATATACAAGGATGTCAGAAAGACGAATACAAACGCCTGTATCAGACCATCAAAGATATCAAAATAGCAGCTGAATACTGCCGGCAGCACCGCCGGAACTACAAGCTTGATCAGCTCCATAACTACATAGGATCCAAGCACATTCCCAAACAGTCGCATACAAAGCGAAAGCGGTCTGGTAAACACCTCCAGCAGATTGATCGGTGTGACGATCCAAATGGGCTCTCCAAAGCTTTTCAGCCAGCCTTTGCCTCCTTTTTGACGTATCCCGGCAATCTCTACGACCAGAATACTCATGATTGCCATGCCTGCCGTAACTCCCATATCCTTTGTGGGCGGTTTGAAACCGATCAGACCGATCAGATTAGCGATTGCAATGTAGATCAGAATACTGATCAGATACGGCAGATACTTTAATCCATTCTGTCCCAGTAATTCACCAAAGAAATTCTCTGCTGCCTGATAACCTGCTTCCAGTGCAAGCTGTACCTTTCCCGGATTATCAACACTCAGATTTCTGGTTAATAATATGGAGACAATGATCAATACTGCCATGATCAGCCATGTTACAACGACCGATTCCGGAACTGCGATCCCACCTCCGATCGGGATGGTGAATGCCGTGTTACAATTTAATTCCTCCAGCAGTTCCTTTGTTAATTCCTCCGTAGTACTCACTTCCCTTCCTGGCTTTTTGCCACGTTTTTCATTATATGCATGCCGTTTCAAATGTCTAATAACTTATAATTATTTTGTCATATCGAACAATTATCATTACCTCTAAACGCACAAAAACAGGGAAAAACAAGCGTTTTGCCCTGTCAGAATATACGTCAAAAATTCCTGTAAAACAAAAAAGAAGCACCGCTGGAGCGGTACCTCTTTATGTTCGTGAAAATGAAATTATTCTGCGTTTGCAAGAATCTCTTTCTTGTTGTAGCTTCCGCATGCCTTGCATACTCTATGTGGCATCATCAGAGCGCCACACTTGCTGCACTTTACAAGATTTGGAGCAGTCATTTTCCAATTAGCTCTTCTACGATCTCTTCTTCCCTTAGAAGATTTATTCTTTGGACAGATAGACATTTTCTTACACCTCCTACTGTTATCCTACTTACTTTTTACAACACTTTCTCGATTATATCAATTGCGTTATTGTTTGTCAACCATTATTTTTCAACAACTGCGGCTGTTTCTCTGGCAATGCGAAGCTCCTCATTGGTAGGAACAACCCATACAGGAATTGTACTGTCCGGAGTAGAAAGAAGAAGCTCTTCTCCTCTTACGGTATTGGCTGCCTCATTCAACTTGATACCGAGAGCGGAAAGTCCCTCAACAATGCGACCACGTACCACAAAGTTGTTCTCACCGGCACCGGCTGTCAATGCGATCGCATCAGCTCCACCGATTGCCACATGATAAGCACCGATATATTTGATGATGCGGTAAACCAAAACGTCTAACGCATTGTGTGCATCCTGATTGCCGTTTTCTTCACCCTCTAAGAGATCTCTGTAATCATTGGACAGACCGGAGATGCCAAGTACACCGGACTTCTTATTTAAAATGTTCAGCATCTCTGATACTGTAAGGTTTTCATGATTGCAAAGGTATTCGATGATTGCAGGGTCTAAGTCACCACTTCTTGTACCCATAATCAGACCTTCAAGCGGAGTAAGACCCATAGAAGTATCTACGCACTTACCGCCGATAGAAGCTGAAATAGAAGCACCGTT
>ERZ791645.586-NODE-586-length-29381-cov-8.343347_pt1 | contig 29381 bp, 26 predicted proteins | sample MGYA00509939_ERZ791645 | MGnify/ENA primary metagenome ERZ791645 (study PRJEB30046, sample SAMN00715249) | human gut metagenome | study: EMG produced TPA metagenomics assembly of the A metagenome-wide association study of gut microbiota in type 2... | reverse complement strand
TGCTCAGAGAGCCTGAATAGTTGCCCTTGCCGTATACATAAACGTTCGACGTGCCAACGTTCTTGTTGTTTGAGTATGAAACTGTGTAGTCAGTGCCGTTTGTAAGCGTCCTGCTACCAATCTTTACAGTAACTGATGGCTTTTTTAATGTGTTATCAAAAACATAAGTTGATGTTGACAGCTGTATATTAGTGGTGTCTTTATTTATGTGGTATGGATTAAAATTATAGTGTATATTTGCTTTTGTTAAAGATTCATTGTTTTCTTCAATGTCGATATTATTCCAATTTGCATTTGAATCACAGTAATAAAGATCAGAAAGCGCTTTACACTTATTAAAGGCATACTTTCTAATACTTATCACGCTATTAGGGATCGTTATGTTTTTTAGATTGGAGCAATCTTGAAAAGCTTGGTTTCTTATTATCATTATACCATTTGGAATGTCATACTCTGTTCTTGTATTTCCAATTGGATAAAGTAATAAATCTGTTTTAGTTTTGTTAAATAGAACTCCGTTCTCTGATGAAAATTCTTTATTGTTTTTATCAACATAAATACTTGAAAGATTTGTACATTGAGAGAATGCACTGCTGTAAATTTTGGTATCATTCTTAGGAATTGAAACACTTGTAAGTCCTGTGCAATCAGTAAAAGTACCATCCTCAATACTTACTATACTATCGGGTATTGTTAAGTTTGTAAGGTTTCTGCAACCAACAAATGCAGATTCACCAATGCTCATTATGCTGTCCGACATCGTAATATTTGCAAGATTTTCGCAGAGATAAAAAGCTCTAGCTCCAATACTTTCTACATTATTTGGTATAATAATGCTTTTAAGATTTGTGCATTCATAGAATGTATCATCCTCAATACTGGTGATTCTTCCCGATATTATCACATTTGTAAGGTTGGTACACCACATAAATGCTTCTTTTCCCAAATGTGTGACGCTGTCTGGGATTATAATATCAGTGAGTTTCGAACATCCGGCAAATGCACCTGATCCAATGTTTGTTATACTGTTTGGAAGCGTTATACTTGTAAGATTTGTACATCCTGAAAAGGCATACCACCAAATGTTCTCAACACTATTTGGAATTGTTATGCTTGTTATATTCTCACAACCGGAAAATGCAGTAAAAAATCCTGTTACTTTCTTTCCGTCAATTGTACTTGGAATAACAACGTTTCCTCCGTTGCCTGTATACTTGGTTATTTCAATAGTGCCGTTATCAAGTTCTATGTATTTAAAATCACCTTCGTTGGCTTCTGCACTTGCTGTAATAGTGAAATCGCTTAGAGTGAGGTCGGTTTCAATACTTGTCAAAGTAAAAGTTCCAATCGTTAGCGACAAAGCAAGAACTGTTGCCAATAACTTCTTCATAAATAATCACTCCAATTTTTAAATTTGATGCTGTTAGGCATTGGTTTATACTGCAATTATATCACATTATTTCCACGCTTTGTTAAGCTGACTGCTTAGTATAACGTTTTTGATATGTAAACAATTTGTAAATTATTATTATTATGAAACATTTCTTTTTGGAAAAATAAAATAAGATTTGGCATAAAAAGCTCCGCCACAGCGAAATGCCGCGGCGGAGCTTTTAGGACTTTTAGGAAAAATTACTTGTTGCCTGTTGTCTTGTAAGCGTCGATCATCTTCTTGACCATCTGACCGCCTACAGAGCCGACCTCACGAGCTGTAAGATCGCCGTTGTAGCCCTGCTTGAGGTTTACGCCAACTTCGTTAGCTGCTTCCATCTTGAACTTGTTGAGTGTTTCTCTGCCTTCCTGAGTTGTGATACCTTTCATTTTCGTATCTCCTTTTCATTTGTTTTTCGGGTTTGCAATAATATTATATGACCCGTAACAAAGTTTATAAGAGGTAATTTATAGAACGAAATGGGGCGGTTTTTGGAATGAAAAAAATTAAAAGCTAAAATTAGTATGATTTTAAACGGAGCAAAAGTTAAAAAAATCATTTACATATAAATTTTACTTCTTTTGGAAATTGTGTGATTTTGTATAGTCACTGTTTTAAATTGTCAAAATACCACTGGACACAGTGATTACATGCCCTGCACTGCTGCCGTATTTCAGCACATAACCGTTGAGATCAAGGGTGACGGTGCGGTTGACCACTAATGTGGTGTAAATGGTAATGTCTGACGTCAGTTTGACTGTTCCGTATGAAGCTTCTCTGATTGCTGAAACCAGTTCCGCCGCTGTGGAAACTTTCGCCGTCCCACTCGCTGCCATATTATCCTTGGCAAATACACTTGTCGACACAATGCAAAGAACCATACAAAGGGTGAGCATGATACTGAGTATTCGTTTTTTTATTTTCCGTTACCTCTGTTTTCGTGTATATCGGCTCAGTCAAGAGCGGTTATTGTAATGGTACCTCTGAAGCCACCGAGATAAGTATTGTATGCCGAATTTTCAAACCACAACTGCAATGTAATGTCTTTATTTGACGCATCATACATTCTGTTGAAATTAAAGGAATGTTGATCATTGGTATACGGTATTTTTGCCCCGTCTCTTTTTATTCGTGTAAGTTCCCTGCACAGATCGTCATCATAACCGTCTGTCATCTGAATAGAGTAATTGCCGCTGTTGTTGAATTCGTTTGAACCAACTTCGAGAGAACCGCTTAAGCAGACATTGTAAATATGTCCTTTTTTAAGTGTAATATTATTCATGTAGGATGAAATCAAGCCGCCCTTGTTTATTTTTTCGTAGACAGAAATATTGACACGACTGTTATTCAGTACTGTCCTCGGAGAGTTTGCCTCTCCGTAAAAATATCCCGAACAGCTGCCGTTCTGACCGGCATCGCCCTTGTCACCTTTTTCGCCGGGGTCGCCTTTGTCGCCCTTTTCGCCGACTGTTCCGGCCGCCTTCACCCCGGTGTCGGTTTCTCCGATCCACCAGTTGCCGTTTTCACCAATGAAGGGGGTGTTGCCGTCCGCGCCATCGGAGCCGTTTTGTCCGTTTGTTCCATCCTTGCCGTCGGCTCCGTCCTTTCCGTTTATACCATCCTTGCCGTCAGCACCGTCCTTGCCGTCAAGACCTTTCAAAACCGAAAGATCATACAGGTTCAGCCATATTTTATCGCCGACATAGCGCCACTGCAGGGTGTTTTCGCTTACACGAAACTCCGGTGTCTTTCCGTTTGCTCCGTCTGCGCCTTTCTGCCCGGTGGGGCCTGTGATGTCGGCTATCGCCACAAGGTCCTGCCACTCATCGCCCTCGTAACGCCACTGTATGTGGTTTTCAGCTCGCTGCACCTCTATGTTTTTGGCGTTAATGCCGTCAGTGCCGTTGATACCGTCTTTACCGTCAACGCCGTTAATGCCGTCTTTTCCGTTTGTACCGTTTATTCCGTTCTTACCGTCGGAGCCGTTAATGCCGTCCTTGCCGTCGGAGCCGTTAATGCCGTCTTTTCCGTTTGTACCGTTTATTCCGTTCTTACCGTCGGCACCATTAGAGCCGTCTTTACCGTCTGTGCCGTTCTTTCCGTTTTCTCCGGCAGCGCCCCGCAGCTCGGTAAGCGCCACAAGGTCGTGCCAGTCGGCTTCGTCGCTGTATTTCCACTGAATCGCCGTGCCGTTGTTTCGCAACTCCGGCAGTGTGTCGCCTGTTTTTGCCGCCTTGCTCCATCCTATTGCAAGCACGCTGCAAAGCACCAAAAGAGCGGTGCAAAGCGCCAAAAGTGTACCTGTGAGTAGTTTTTTTTCTGTTTTCATCTTTTTTCCTCCGTTCGGAATTGTTTATCACGGCGGAGCTTTGCACCGCTGCCCACGCCGTAAATGAGTGGCGGTCGATCGGTTTATGCTTGGTTTGCTTTGTACTTATCCACAAACAGGGCGACCCCCTGCTTTAAGACCTCCATCTGGGTTTTCAGATAATATTCATCCTCAAACATCGCATAATGAACGCAGGCGCGGACGAATATAAAGATCAGCGGCGTGATGACCGTATATGGAATGCCTATCTTCGGCTCCAGCCGCTTGGCATACTCGGTATAGCGTTCGTTCACGCCCTCAAAGAATTTCTTGCCGTGCTCGATATACTTCGGGTGCGTATATATCTGATACATCAGGCGATATTTTTTTCCGTGCTTTTTTGCTGTCCAATACGGGACCTCCTTCACAAAACGGACAACATCCTCGGGGTCAGTGGGTGCCATCTCCATAAAGTCGTCCTCAACCTTTTCCATACAGTATGCCGTTGACTCAATGATCAGTTCATCAAGGTTTTTAAAATACGAATACAAATTTGCTTTCGTGCATCCGCACGCATCGGCCAGTGCTTTAATTCCTGTGCCTGTGAGCCCGTTTTCCGCATAGCACTCGAAGCACTTTTCCATTAGTTCACGTTTCCGCTCATTGTGCTGTTGCTCAGTTGTTTTCATGTTGCTTCGCTCCTTTTATGCGTACCGACCGTTCGTTTATGATTAGTATAACACAGATTTGTAACAAAGTCAAGGATTGTTCAAAAAATGAAGAAAATAAAGTTTCAACGTGATCTTATAAAAAAAGTCCTTACAGCAGAAAGAAAATAGCGGCTTACCTCAACGATCAAAACCGTACTAATAAATATGTCCATAAGACTTATGGAAAGACGGGATAGGCTTATTGACTTTCCATGTTCTCATATGATATAATAAATTCATATTAACACAACATTTCTGTTCAGGGGGTATATCAAATGAAAAAGCAAAATGCAGGGCTTATCGCTCTGAGTATCGTTTTTATTCTTATGGGTGGTTTCTCTACTATCTATAACCTCAGCAAGTATGTTTCAAACAGGGTTTTCATGTCAAGTGCTGAGAAAACCACAGGCTATGTGAAGTGGATAGACCATGAGTTGAAAACTTGGGGACATAACAAAAAGGCAAGCAACAAAGCTGAAACATATTACATAACTGTCGCTTTTGATGTTGGCGGCAAGGAGTACACAAGAGAGATCTTCACAGGCACATATTATGTGAGTCAGAACGAAAAAGTGAACGTGTATTACAACACTAATAAAAATGGTGAGCCTGATAAGGTCGTGACCGATATTGATAATGATAAAAGACCGTATCTTACTTGGCCGCTGATACTTTTGCTTGGCATTGTGCTACTTGTGCTTACTAAGAAAAATATTATCTCAGTGGGGAGAAAAAGATAAAAAAGTAATCATTAAAATAGTAACCAAAAGAAACTTTGTGCAACTAAATAACAGAAAAGCAAAGGAGATCTTTATGAAGGCGATCTATAAATGTGCCGCCATTTTGACGGCGGCGATATTGTCAGTGCAGTTTCCTTGCGCAACTTTTGCGGATGCGGAGCATGGCGGAGATAATGACAGCCCGAAATTTAAGATGGGCAGGATAATTTTTACTGATAATGGTTATGGCTACGAAAAGGAAGGTCTGGAAAAATCGGAGATCGCTGATGAGGATCTGACCGATACCGAAGACGGGGTTTCAGCTTATGCACAAAAGGCAACGGCTTCGCTGCCTGCGAAATATGACCCCAGATCTAAGAATACGCTGACGACTATCAAAAACCAGTTCCAGACAGGCACTTGCTGGGCGTTTGCGGCACTCTCCTGCACTGAGAGCAATCTTATCCAAAAGGGGCTTGAAAATCAAAACGTGCAGTTTTCTGTGCCGAGCCTTGTCCTCTCTACATATGCTAACGGCGGATTTGACGAGTCAATATGGGATTGCGGCGGAACGTGGATGGATTCGTCCCTTGCAATGGCGGCTCATAGGGGACTTTGCTATGATGAATATGAGCCTTTCGTGTCCGACGGAACGGAAGCCACTATCGTGTCTGAGGAGAAAAAGGGAGTTTGCGAATATCAGCTTAATTACGCTTCCACTATCACAGGCGGACGAAACGCCATTAAAAACAAGATAAAAGAGCTTGGCGGAGTAATGGTGAGCTATTATGCAGACGACATATATATGACCTTTGATAACAAAAGCTATTACGATCCGGAAACTACAAAATATAGTGGAATAAATCATGCCGTAAGCGTAGTGGGCTGGGACGATAATTATAGCAAGTCAAATTTCCTTGCAGGCTATCAGCCAAAGAAAAACGGGGCATGGCTTGTGAAAGGCTCTTGGGGAGTATCCAGTGGCACGGACGGTTATTACTGGATATCCTATGAAGAGGCAGAAATGACCGATTGGGTGGCGTTCGACCTCACTGAAAGCTGTGATAATAATTACCATTATCCTGCTAATAAGGATAATTCTATATTTTATGTTAGCAATGAAAACAAAATGAGCGGTGCTGATGTTTTTACAACAAAAAAAGACGAGCTTCTTGACAAAGTGGGCTTTATGTATCTTGGCTACACTGAAAAGTCTGACTACACCGTGCAGGTCTACACTTCTGTTTCAGACAGCACTCCTGTGGGGATACTTGAATGTGAGGTCAGCGGAAAGGTGCAGAGCGACGGCTTTTATACTGTGGATATCCCTGATGTTGAGCTTGATGAGGGCGAAAGATATTCTGTCGTGATGACATTCAGCGGTGATGACGGCTCAGGCTATGTGACCGTTTATGGTTATTCTGACGGGGTCATGAAGCCTGGTCAGGCGTATATTTCCAATGACGGCGACAGTTGGACGGACGTTACCGACAAGGACGCTTATACTGGTCAGCCTATAATATTTGCCTATACCGATGATATAGATAAGTCTGATAAAAGCGAGCTTGAAACACTTGTGGCAAAGTATGAAAAGCAGAGCGGTTATGAGCGTGAGGTCAACAACGGCAAGAAAGTTATTGCAGACGAAAACGCATCAAAGAACGATATTACCAATGCCAAGCTTCTTATAAAGGCAAAGGCGAAAGAGATAAAGGAACAAAGCCTTGTTATAAAGACAGCGACGGATTGGAAAAACTTCGCAAAGCGTGTATCAGGTGGTGAAAGCTTTGCAGGAAAGCGTGTTGTGCTTGAAAAAGACATCGACTTCGGTGGTGCAAAGATATCGGCAGTGGGAACGGCTTCAAAGCCTTTTTGCGGATATTTTGACGGCAACGGACACGTTCTGAAAAACGCTGTTATCCAAAATAACTCTTATGCAGGTCTATTCGGCTATGCTGAGGACAGAGCGCAGATAAGAGATCTCAGTGCTGAGAAAATAACTGTCAGCGGTAAGTACGCAGGCGGGATCGTTGGTGAATTTGATGCGGTATCTATTCAACGCTGTACGTTCAGCGGAACTGTAAAGGGTACAAGTTCGGCAGGCGGAATCGTGGGCAAAGCAGGTGGTCTGACCCTGACAGAGTGTGCTTCAGATCTTGCAAAATCAAGCAGTTCAAATGCTAAAGCTATGGTGGGCAGCATTGATAATGACGCATTTTATTATGGACAGCAATATGCCGATTGCTGGTATAACGGCAACTTTTCTGACAGCAGGGTAAAGAAAACGGCTTTGTCTAACGTTACAAGCTCTGCAGCTTATTCGCTGAATACCATTGGCGGAAAGCAGACAGACAGCGGAAGGTGGACAATGGCAGGCGGCAAAGCAAGGCTAACTCGTCCAGGGGAGCAGGCTTCCCACAAGATAACATTTGAAGCTCCCGACGGCAAGCATTATGCCTGCACTGATAAAGACGGCAAGGTGAAATATCCTGCTGTCAAAGTGCAAAGCGGTTATGCTCTTAAATGGTACAAGAACGGAATTGCTGTCGATGCGAACACAGTTTATACTGCTGACAGCACAGTAAAGGCAAAGCTTGTTGAAGCAAAATTTGTCACTGTCGACTATGTTTTAAATGGCGGCACGAACAGCACAGGCAATCCGGAATATCTCAGCGAGGGCGAAAGCGTGACGCTTTCCGAGCCGACAAAAGAGGGTGCAGACTTTTCAGGCTGGTATGATAACGCTGCACTTTCAGGTGAAAGAATAGAAAGTATCTCGTATTCAGGCGGTGCAAAGACCCTTTATGCCGCATGGAAGCCTTATACATATAACGTTACGTTTGTGGATAAGGACGGCAAGGTGATAAGTCAGCAGACAGTGGAATATGGTAAGTCTGCAAAAGCTCCGAAAGCCCCCGCTATAAAGGGTCTGCGTTTTACAGGCTGGGACAAGGACTATAAAAACGTCACAGAGGATATGACTGTCACAGCGGAGTATTCTGACAGCAAGCTTATTGCAGACTGCGAGATATCAGGCTTCAAGAACAGCTTCACATACACAGGAAAGAATATTGAACAGCCTGACGTAACGCTCACCTATGAGGGCAAAGAGCTTAAAGAGGGCGTGGATTACACTGTTTATTATAAGACCAATCTTAACGCAGGACCTGCAAAAATGACCTTTGTTGGAAAAGGCGAATACAGAGGCTCTGTTGCAAAAAGCTTTACTATCCAGCCAAAGGACGCTTCCAAGTTCAAGCTTTATTATGCTACACCACTGTCGTTCACCGGCAAGGAGATCACACCTGATGTGCTTATAAAGGACGGCAATAAGACCCTTGAACGTTATGTTGATTATATGGTGATGTATTCCTCTAATGTGAACGTTGGCACGGGCAAGATAACAGTTGAATTTTACGGAAACTATAAGGGCAAGCAGACCGTTTCTTTTGTTATAAATCCTGCAAAACAGCAGATACAGGTGCTTGAAACAAGATACTAGGGCTTTTTTGTGGATTTTGTGCAGAAAGGATCTGCAACAGGCTATGAGGTCCAGTATGGCACAAAATCTGATTTTTCAAATGCTTCCACATACAGATCCACCACCAATAAGACGGATAAGATGACGGTACTTGGATTAGGGGCTTCAAAGACATATTATGTAAGAGTTCGCTCTTATACTGTCAAGGGCGGAAAGACCTATTACGGCAATTGGTCAGATGCTAAAAGCATTGTGACGGCAAAGACTAATTTTGCAAACGCAAAGGTCAGCGGTATTTCTTCAAAAAGCTTTACCGGCAAGGCGATAACGCAGAAGATCACAGTAAAATACGGCTCAAAGACCCTTAAAAACGGCACAGACTACACTGTGAAATATTCTGCAAACACAAAGGTCGGCACAGCAAAGGTTACTATCACAGGTAAGGGCATTTACGGCGGAGTTATCACCAAAAGCTTTGCTATCTATCCTGCAAAGCAGGTGATACAAAAGCTTTACGGCACATATGCAGGCTTCCTTATAGATTATGCACAGAAAGGCTCTGCCACGGGATATGAAATATCATACTCACAGCGTTCCGACTTTAAGGGAGCAAAAAGCGTAAAGGTAACAAACAACCGCACCGATAAAAAGACAGTTTCCGGGCTTGCGAGATATCAAAAATATTACGTCCGTGTAAGAAGCTACACTGTCAAAGGCGGAAAGACTTATAACGGAGCGTGGTCCGATAAAAAATGGGTCTACACTCAATGATCCGACAGACGATAAAAATGCCCCTGATCATTTTCTGGTCAGGGGCATTTTTGTGTGCCTAGAAAAGTTCTGCTTTGTACTTGATAGAATCCTCCTCCGTTATCTCACGGATAACTTTGCATGGATTTCCTGCCGCAAGAGAATTTGGCGGTATGTCACGGGTGACAACGCTTCCTGCACCGATAACACAGCCCTCGCCTATGGTTACTCCGCCTGTGATGACAACATTGCTCGCTATCCAGCAGTTGGAGTGTATTGTGATAGGCTTGCCGTATTCATCATCATAAACAGTGCCGTCAGACTTTTTCTTCATGTTACGCTCCTGCCATCTGAATGGGTGAACAGGTGTGGCAATGGTGCAGTTGGGACCGAAAAACACGTTGTCGCCAATGGTCACAGGGCAGGTGTCAAGCACTGTCAGATTGAAGTTTGCATAGCAGCCTGAGCCGAACTTTGTGAAAACGCCATAGTCAAAATACACAGGACCTTGGAGAAAAAATCCCTCGCCATGGTCGGGCAGAAGCTCGTCAAGGATAGCGTTTCTTCTCTCATCATCTTCATACAAACTGCTGTACTGCTGTGAAAGCTTGTGAGCCTTTGTCCTCAATTCTGCAAGCTCCTTGTCGGATGAGTCATATATCTTGCCAGCAAGCATTTTTTCTTTTTCAGTCATTATAAAACGCCCTTTCTGTGTGTAGTTCCATTTGATTTTGTTGAGAGTATAGCACAAGTTTCGGGCTGTGTCAATAGTTTTTGGAGGTCGAGTGATAGAATAAAAAATGGTATACCAAAAGTGGAGAATGCTTATGGGCAAAGCACTCTCCACTTTATTATACTATTTAAAAAGCTTGGCAGGGTAGAAAAAGTTATAGGTAAAATCCCTGCATATAATTTGTGTACATAAAAGGATCTTCGTCATCAGCGGTATTGTCACCAGCAGGCTTTTTTCTGCCACTAAAACAAGAAGCCAAAATTATCAGACCGCCTAGAACAATTGCAACGCTCACTCCAAGGACTACCAAAACCGCACAGAAAATTTTTACTATCATAAACACCGCTCCAATCATATTTCTCATACTTCGCCATAATTACTATTATGATTATATGCTGGTTTTGCCTGATAATCAATAAAAACCGTGTAAAATGCAGATAAAAATCAAGGCAGCTTTTGTCTGCATCAAAAATCTTGTGGTAAAAATATTTTTCAAAACGTTTCATGATTTAACAATTTTAAATGAAGAAAATTATAGCTTTCAGCTTAGTATAAAAATGCACAAACTGAGCTTTTTGTAAATGGTTAGCATTGTATATTACACTGAAAATGTACGATTCTTGAAAAAATATACATAAGTATGGGGTAAATACTTGACTGGATTAAAATTTTGTGATAAAATTATTAACGTGAATAAGTGTAATTATGGTTACTTATATGAAGTAAATATGGAAGAGGGAAAAAATAATGGAAAAAATAGAACCCTTTAAACAAAAAGTATGGCTTGCGTCACCTACAATGCATGGTGAGGAGCTTGAATATGTTACTGAGGCTTATAATACCAACTGGATGTCTACAGTCGGTAAGAATATAAATGAGGTCGAGAAGATAGCGGCGGAGAAGTCTGAAGTCAAGTATGCTGTTGGCCTTTCATGCTGCACGGCTGCGCTTCACTTGTGCTGTAAGCTTGCTGGCGAGAGGCTTTATGGCAAGCCTGCTATATCTCATGGTGCTCTTGAGGGCAGGAGAGTTTTTTGTAGCGACATGACCTTTGACGCTACTCTCAACCCAGTTGTTTACGAGGGCGGTATCCCTGTTTTTATCGACACTGACAGAGATACTTGGAACATGGATCCTGTGGCGCTTGAAAAGGCTTTTGAGATGTATCCTGAAGTCAAGTTGGTAGTAAGCGCTGAGTTATACGGTTTTCCTGGAAGAATGGACGAGATAAAGAAGATATGCGAGAAGCATGGTGCGCTTTTGATTGAGGACGCTGCTGAAGCTATGGGTGCTACCATTGACGGCAGACAGTGCGGAAGCTTTGGTGATTACAGCGCTGTAAGCTACAATGGCAATAAGATAATAACAGGTTCTAGTGGCGGATGCTTGCTGACGAACAGCCTTGAAGATGCAAATAAGGCTCGTAAGTGGTCAACGCAGGCTCGTGAGAATGCGGCATGGTATCAGCATGAAGAGGTCGGGTACAACTATCGTATGTCGAATGTTATTGCAGGAGTCGTTCGTGGTCAGTATCCGCATCTTGAGGAGCATATTGCACAGAAAAAAGCAATATACGAGAGATACAAAGAGGGCCTTAAAGGACTTCCTGTTAAAATGAATCCTATCGTTGAGGGAACAGAGCCAAATTATTGGCTGTCTGCACTTATCATAGATAAAGACGCAATGTGCAAGCAGGTCAGAAATGACAGCGAGGCTTTGTACATCAAAGAAGTCGGCAAGACTTGTCCTACTGAAATTTTGGAAGCGATAGCAAGCATAAATGCAGAGGGAAGACCAATATGGAAGCCAATGCACATGCAGCCTATGTACAGAATGCACGAGTGCGTTGGACGTGCTGGCAGTATCAGATGCCGCACAAATGCTTATATTGCAGGCGGTGCAGAAGATGTAGGCGCTGATATCTTTGACAGAGGCGCTTGCCTGCCTAGCGATAATAAGATGACTGAGGAACAGCAGGAGAGAATTATTCGGGTTATCAGGAGTTGTTTTGAGTAAGGAGAGGCAGTTTGAAAAAGAGTAAGAAATTTGCTTTGCTTACGGGTGCTGTTGTAGGTGTTACTGCAATTGCGGCTCATGTTATGAAGAAAAAAGCTGAGAAAACTACATATGAAGCAGATTTGATAGAGCCTATTGAAAAAAGAAAAATGGGCTTCTATGAGAAGTATGGCAAGAGAATACTCGATATAGCCTGCGCTACGGCTGCTATAGTTGTTTTTTCTCCGCTATATTTGGGCGTTGCAGCTCTTGTTAAACTGAAATTGGGAAGTCCGGTTCTATTTACTCAGGATCGTCCTGGTCTGATTGGCAAAGACGGCAAGGAAACGGTATTTAAAATGTACAAGTTTCGTACTATGACTGATGAACGTGATGAAAATGGCGAGCTTCTTCCAGATGATGTGAGACTTACGAAGTTTGGTAAGTGGCTGAGAAATACAAGTCTTGACGAACTTCCGGAGGCATTTAATATTCTAAATGGTACAATGTCTGTAATTGGTCCACGTCCACAATTAGTCAGAGATATGACCTTTATGACGAAAGAGCAAAGGGCTAGACATACTGCAAAACCAGGTTTGTCTGGATTGGCTCAGGTAAATGGACGTAACGGCATTTCATGGGAAGAAAAGCTTGAATGGGATAGAAAATACATTCAGAATGTAAGCTTTGCAGGTGATGTCAAGATCATATTTGATACTGTGAAGAAAGCGTTCATAAAGCAAGAGGGTATCACTCAGGACGATATGGCAACTGCTGAGGATTTTGGGGATTATTTGCTGAGAATGGGGAAGGTAGATGTGGATACATACAGAGAAAACCAGGCAAAAGCAGGAGAAATTTTAGGTGGTAAGTCAATAGATAAGAAAGATAGTTCAAGAATTGAAAAAGTAGAACAATCGGCAAAATCCCAAAAATATTCAGTCTTGATGTCACTTTATAAGAAGGAAAAACCAGAGTATCTGAGATTGGCTATTGATTCTATGATTAATCAAACAGTTCCACCAGATGAAATTGTTATTGTGGAGGATGGTCCTCTTACAGATGAGCTTTATGCTGTATTAGATGAATATCCAATGTTACATAGAGTTAAGAATGAAACAAATCTGGGACTGGGATTAGCGCTAAATGTAGGTTTAAAAAAGTGCAAAAATGAATTGGTCGCTCGTATGGATACGGACGACTGCTCTAAACCAGAACGTTGTGAGAAACAACTTGAATTTCTAAACAGCAATCCAGATATTTCAGTTGTCGGAGGACAAATTGAAGAATTTATTGAGTTACCGGATCATATTGTTGCTAAAAGGATTGTTCCACTGAAGGATATTGAATTAAAAGAGTTTAATAAGAAAAGATGTCCTTTTAATCATGTGACAGTTATGTTTAAGAAGAAAGATATAATAGAAGCTGGAAGCTATCAAGATTGGTTTTGGAATGAAGATTATTATCTGTGGATTAGATTGGCTTTAGCAGGGAAAAAATTCGCCAATTTGCCTGATGTACTTGTATTGGTTCGTACAGGTGAGGACATGTATCAACGTCGTGGAGGCATAAAATATTTTCAGAGTGAGGCTAAATTGCAGAAGTTTATGCTTGACAATAACATCATTAACAAGCCAAGATATTTGATAAATATTTCTGAGCGGTTAGTTTTACAGGTGTTAATGCCAAACAAATTAAGAGGATGGATTTTTAGAACGTTTGCGAGGAATTAGTATGAAATTAATAACGGATGTTGAGTTGAAAAATCTTCAGATTGGGTTGTTATCAGATTTTCATGAGCTATGTATGAAGAATAATTGGAGATATGCTTTATGTGGCGGATCATTATTGGGTGCAGTGAGGCATAAAGGATTTATTCCGTGGGATGACGATATTGATGTTTTTATGCCAAGACCAGATTATGAGCAATTCATAAAGTATTGCAAAAATAATGTAACCTCATTTAAGTTGATTTCAGATCAAACAACAGATGGTTATTTTGATTTATATAGTAAAATAGTTGATCCAAATACAATTCTAATTGAGGAAAATTCAAATAATAGTAGTGAAGATATGGGTGTTTTCATTGATTTATTTCCTGTTGATGGCTTGGGTGATAATAAAAAAGCTGCAGTCAAGGAATTTCGCTCAACTTCGTTTCGTCGTGAACTTTTGGTTGCTTCACTTTGGCCTCATTATTTTAGAAGTAAAACGCGTCCGTGGTATTACGAAATTATACGATTTATTTTCTATGTTCTCAGTAGACTTGTTAATAAGTCAAAATTAGTAAGAAGCTTAAATAGAAGATTAAGGTCTGTTCCATTTGAAACATCGAAATATTGTGCATGCGTTTGTGGTTCGTATAGAGAAAAAGAGATCATGCCAAAGAATATTTTTATAAATATTGAACTTATGACATTTGAAAATAAAGAATTTTATGGTTTGACCAATTATGATTATTATTTAAAAAGTATATATGGTGATTATATGAAGTTACCACCAAAGAAAAAACAGATTTCACACCATACGTTTAAAGCGTATTGGAAATAATGGTAAGAGTCGGTTGTACAAGTTTTATTTATTGATAGTCATATAAATAATTAAGAAAGGCGAAGCAGATGAACATTGCATTAATTATTGCTGGTGGAGTTGGAGCAAGAATGGGACAAGATATTCCAAAACAGTTTATCAATGTCAATGATAAACCAGTCATCGTTTATACATTGGAAGCATTTCAAAAACATCCAGAAATAGATGCGATTGAAGTTGTGTGCTTAGATGGTTGGCATGATGTTTTGAGGGCATATGCAAAACAATTTGGAATTACTAAACTTGAAAATATTGTATCTGGTGGTTTAAATGGGCAGGATTCAATCAGAAATGGATTGTTGGATATTTCTAAAAGATACAATTCTGATGATGATGTGGTATTAATTCATGATGCAATTAGACCGATGTTGTTACCTGAAATTATTACAGATAATATTAAGATTTGCCGAGAATATGGTAATGCAATTACTGTTGTACCTTGTACAGCAGCAATGCTTAAAACATATGATTCTATTTCAACAGAAGAGCAAGTTGCTAGAGATAATTTGAAAATTACTCAAACACCCCAATCATTTTTTTTAAAAGACATTGTACTTGCACATCAAGAAGCCCTCAAAAAAGGTATAACTAATTCAGTTGCTTCATGTACAATGTACATTGAATTAGGAAAAAAAGTATATATGTCAAAGGGATCAGAGAAGAACTTGAAATTGACAACGACAGAGGATATTGAAATATTTAAGGCATTGCTTAATGCTAAAAACGATGCATGGATAAAGAAATGAAAAACATATTAGAGGATAAAATTTATATTTATGACATTAAACGTGTAATAGAAAAAAATGATTTACATTGTTTCGATAACAGTAGTATACTCGTAACAGGTGGATTAGGTTTGATTTGTTCATCTGTTGTGGATATCTTGATTGAATATAATATAAGTTCAAATGCAAATTTGATAATATATATTGCAGACATAAATCAAACTGGTTTTTCAGAAAGATATGGCAGTGTGAGTTGCGTAAAGTATGTTGAATATGATGCAACAAAGCCCATTGATTTCAACTTTAAGGTGGATTATATTATCCATGGCGCAGGCGTTGCATCACCAGAACTTTTTGTAGCAAAGCCAGTAGAAACTATGCTCTCGAATTTTAATGGAGCATTAAATTTATTGGAGTATGCCAAGGATAATAATGTAAAGCGTATGCTATATATTTCATCAAGTGAGGTGTATGGCTCCAAAAGTACTGAGGAGGCATTTGAGGAAAGCCAATTTGGAACAGTGGATATAAATTCCATACGATCGTCATATTCTGAAGCCAAAAGGGCATCAGAAGTACTGTGTAAGTCATACTCATCTGAATATGATGTAGACACAGTTATTGTCAGACCCGGTCATATCTATGGGCCAACTGCATCTCCTAAAGATAAGAGAATTTCTTCTGACTTTTCATATCGTGCAGCACAAGGTAGAGATCTAGAGATGAAAAGTTCGGGACTTCAAAGGCGTTCCTATTGCTATTCTTTGGATTGTGCTGCTGCTATTCTTGTTGTTTTAATAAATGGTGAAAAAGGTGAATCCTATAATATTGGTCATGATGAGGTCACAAGCATCAGGAAAATGGCACAAATTTTAGCTGAAGCTGGAAATGTCAACTTGAAAATAAAAGAACCAACGGAAGCCGATTTAAAGCAGTTCAACCCAATGAATAATTCATCATTGAACAATGAGAAGATAAAAGACATTGGATATACTGATACTTTTTCTGTTCGGGAAGGCTTGACACATACGGTTGAAATTTTAAAAAAATTATAAACCATTTTTCTAGTAAATTGTATTTCTGTAACCTATATTGAGGTGTTTTTTTCATCTTCAAACAGATGTAAGGTAAAAAATACAAAAAGGTTTAAAGGAGAAATATAATGAAAGAATTTGTGAAAAAAATTTTTTTGTTCGATTTCAATAAATATTTCAAAAGAAGAGAATTGTATTTTTGTACAAATTCTAAGATAATGAAGGCTTTTTTATTGTTGTGGTTAAAGAAGCAGCATGAAAGAATGAGTGCAGATATTGCGATAGACATCAATTTGAGAAAAAATCAATTTCTGGGAACACCGATATTCAATCCACATGGGATAAATGGAATAGTAATTTCGCAAAATGCTGTAATAGGCAAAAACTGTTTCATCTCTCATCAGGTTACAATAGGAAATAGCATGGGAAAGGCTCCTGTAATTGGGGACAATGTATATATTGGCCCCGGTGCTAAATTGTTTGGTGATATTAAGATTGGGAATAATGTTAGGATTGGTGCAAATTGTCCGGTTTTTTTTGATGTGCCGGATAATTCTACAGTTGTTCTTCCGAAACCTAGAGTAGTTGTAAAAGAAAAAGATTACGAGTATTATACGATTAAAGAAGATTCAGTTAAAAGGCATGGTTTCACTCCAAGCAGTATTACTGAATAAATTTAAAACGATTATGGCATTGTAAGAGCCATAATGTTAGTAGGTGGCTTATGATTATATTACACATTGCATCAATAACAAACAATCCTTATAATGGAGTTTGTGTAGTTGTGCCTGAACATATTAAATCGCAGCAAAAGTATGAAACTGTTGGTTTTTTGAATACTAGAAATGATATTATTGAAGGTATAACACCACAATTTCACTACAATGAAATAAAGAGAATAGATAAATTAGAAGCTCCATTTAATAAACCAGATATTGTTGTTTTTCATGAGGCATATGTAAAAGAATATCTTATTATATCTAAAGAATTAAGAAAACGAAAGATACCATATTTAATTTTACCTCATGGAGAATTAAATGAAGAAGCTCAACAAAAAAAACATCTAAAAAAAGTAGTAGCAAACTTTTTGTTGTTTAATGCGTTTATAAATGGTGCGGTTGCAATCCAATGTCTTTCGCAAAGAGAAATGGATTCTACCCACTTTGGAAAGCAAAAGTTTATTGGTACAAATGGGATCAATATTCCAAAAAAAAAGAAGACGTCATTTCATACAGATGAAATTAAATTTGTTTATATAGGACGATTAGATGCATATCATAAGGGCTTGGATCTAATGATTAGCGCTATTAAGAATATCTCAGATTTCTTACGTGAAAACAAGTGTACATTTAATTTGTATGGACCGGATCTTAATGGTCGCTTTCAACATGTTACAGATCTGATAAATGAAGCAAATGTGCAGGATATAGTTTTTTTGAATCATGAAGTCAGCGGAAAACAAAAAGAAGATATATTACTTGATGCAGATATTTTTATTCAGACTTCTCGTTTTGAAGGGATGCCTATGGGAATTCTTGAAGCTATGAGTTGTGGGTTACCTTGTTTGGTTACTAATGGTACGACACTTGGCAGGTTTATTATGCAATATAATTCGGGATGGGTTTCTGAAACTTCAGTTGATGAAGTTTCCCAAACGTTAATAAAAAGTCTTAGTGACAAGAAAATGCTGATGACAAAATCTAAAAACGGAATAAAAACTATTGAAGAAAATTTTGCATGGGATAATATTGCTGAAAAGACTATTAAAAAATATAGTGAAATATTGTTGGAATAATATGAATAAGTATAGCCAATTACTCAAGGGAGAAGCAGAATGACAACTATAAAGAGAGAGTATCAAATTGGAAATTGGATAACGATTTTAGTCATGACAACAGTATCTTTGATTTGTTTTGTTCTTCTACTTACAGATTCTAATCAGCCTAGTTATTATAATTTATTATGTACACTGCCACTATCCTTTATAGTCTTTTCGTTAGCCTTTTATAAGATTTTTTCTTTTATTCCAAACAATATTGGTGTTTCTTTGGTTGTGTTTTTATTCTTTATTAGAAATGTAATAAGCCCATTAATGATGTATGTTGGAAATTACACTTCAACAATAAGTAAGGATATTGCCCAAAACACAAATGATGCGATATTACTTGTTATTTACGAAAATTTGGTTGTCTTTTTTGTTCTTCATTTGTGTGTTATAAAAAAACAGAACCAACCAATTAATGAAAAGCCTATATATAAATCATTGAGTAAACGCAGAAAGAATACATACATAAAATTGGTTATTATTATGCTTGTTATTTTATTTCTTTGTATTTTTTATACTCCTCAGCTAATGATGTCTTATAGAACTGTAGCAGAAATTAATGACCCTTTTTTTACTAATGCAGAAGACTCATATGTTATTCAAAAATATGGAACCTCATTTTTGTCAAAGTTATCTTTAGTTGTTGGTAATTATATTATGAGAATAGCTCTTTTAATTGTTCCTGCATCGATTATAGTTATAATGCATGAGAAAGATGGTTTTACTGGAAATGCATGTAAATTATATTCTTTTCTAATTTGTTTTGTACCATTATTTTTTATTGGTGGAGCAATTGCACGGAGCTTAATATATGTTATTTGTTTATTGTTGCTTCGAGAAATGTTATATAATCCTACAAAGATTAACAAAAAAATTGTTATTGTTGCAGGTTTGGGTTTTGTTGCAATTCTTTTATTTTGGACGGCTAGAGATATTGGCGGAAGTGACAAACAACAGGATTTATCATTAAAGTTTAGTTCTTATTTTTCAGGTGTTAATGTTGTATCAGGGGTATTCAATCTGCCAAAAGAGATTAACTATAAAATAAAATATTTTTTATTTGATTTTACTACAACAGTACCATTTGGAAATACTATTTTTCATACTAACGGTGAAATGACTATTCAGCCATTTTTTAATATGTATAATGATTCATTTGGTCAGATACCTCCTACCATTGGCATTGGTTATTATTATTTTGGACCCATATTTGCACCAGCCTATTCAATTATATTTGCATTGATTTCATTTAAAGCTGGAGAAAAAATTAGATGCAAGGATTTTGACAATCCGTTTCAATTTGCGAGGCTCATTTACACTGTTTTTATATTTAGCATGGGCATAATAATGTATAATATTGAAATTACAATGATAAATACGCTATGTATTTTAGTCCCAATTATAATCATGGAGAAGATTGCATATGACAAATAAAACTATTCATTATTGTTGGTTCGGGAAAAATCCTAAATCAAAATTGATTTTGAAATGCATCGATAGTTGGAGGAAGCATTGTCCTGATTACGAAATAAAAGAATGGAACGAGGAAAACTTTGATGTTAATTGTTGTGACTACGTTCGAGAAGCTTATGAAGCAAAAAAATGGGCCTTCGTGTCTGATTATTGCCGCTTTTATGTGCTTTACAATTATGGAGGTATATATCTTGATACTGATGTGGAGTTGTTAAAACCACTTGATATACTGAGCGAGGATTTTGTTGGTTTTGAAAATCAAAATAGAGTTAATAGTGGTTTGATTAGAGGGGCTGTGTCTAAAGATTTGATATGCAAGCTTATGCTTGATTCTTATGCAAATGATCATTTTCTTAAACAGGATGGTAGCTATAATTTATTAACTGTATGTGACAGAGAAACCAATATCTTAGTCGCACATGGAATGAAGAAAGATGACACATTGCAGGTTATTGAAGGCACAACTGTTTATCCGTCGGAATTTTTTAATCCCACGGATATGGAAACTGGAAAAATCCAGCCTACAAATAAAACAGTTTCTATTCATCACTATGCAGCAAGTTGGGTTAGCAAGAATGATCGTATACGGGGAAAAATCGCAAAATTGTTTTATAGAGTGTTTGGCGTAGAAACAGCAAATAAAATCAGAAAAATATTTGGCAGAAAAAGATGAAATGGTTGAATGACTTCTGAAAGGAGTAAAGCCGAGTGAATGGTAAAATTGGTTTAGTGACGTTTTTTCGTGATAATTACGGGTCTGAATTACAATGTTATGCTACAAAAACATTCTTGAAGAAAAATGGATATGAATGTGATGTTATATACGAATATTGTTATGGATTTGATAAAATTAAAAAACGTTTTAAATCAATTTCAAAGATTGCTTTGTATTCGATTCTATATAGAGGTTTTGCTAAAAACAGAAAATATATTAATAAGAGTATAAAATTATCAGAAAATAGTCTTACAAGGGAATCCAAATTTTATTTGGATTGGTTTTGCGAGACTGTATTACGCCCACGAGGCTTGGAATACAGATTACTAAAAGATAAGCGATTTGCAAATGAGTACGATTATTTCATAGCTGGCAGTGATCAGATTTGGGGCGGTGGTTATCTAGTTCAGCCTTTTATGTTTTTGGAATTTGCACCTGATAAAAAGAAAATCGCACTGTGTCCGAGCTTTGGAACGGATACTATTAAGAAGTTTAACAGAAAGAACTTTAAAAAATCGATATCAAAATTTTCTAAATTATCTGTTAGGGAAAAATCAGGTCAGAAGATAATTTCTGACTTGACTGGGCGTGAAGTACCTATATTGTCAGATCCAGTAATGCTTCTTGAAGCCGATGAATGGCATGACTTTGCAAAAAATAGTTCAGTTAAACAGAAGAACTATATTTTTGTACATTTTCTTGGATCTCCAAATAGATGCACTATTCAGTTTATCAATCAAATTGCCTCAGAATTTGATTTGAACATCATTTGCTTTGCTAACAATTATAGCACATATGACACATTAAAAGAACATAATTTTGTTGATGGTACGCCTTATGACTATGTTTCTTTAATTGAAAATGCTTCATTTGTATTCACTGACTCCTTTCACACATCACATTTTTCAATAATCTTCAATAGGAACTTTTATACTTTTGAGCGTAATTATGGTCATAAAAACAAGCAAAGTACGCGCATTCACAATTTGTTATCAACATATGGGTGTATAGAACGTTTTTTTAAAGATGATGAAATTCCAAAAAGTAAATTTAATGATAAGTCTTGTTTTGACAAGATTAGAAAAATCAAAACTAAAGAGATACGAAATTATTTGTTAGATTCATTACCTAAAAAAACTCTTGCTAAAGCTGAAACAGAATTGAAATGCGAAAAAGATTGCACAGGCTGTATGGCATGTGTAGCAATCTGCCCGAAAACTGCGATTTCCACCACTTATTCGGATTTCGGTTATAGAATTCCTGTGGTTGATAATAGCAAGTGCATTCAATGTGGATTATGTGTGAAAGTATGTAGGGCGATTTTAACACCACAAAATTCTTCTGCAAGTGATGCCTATATTGCTTATAATACAAATGATGATATGCGTTTGAAATCCGCTTCAGGCGGTGTTTTCTCTTGTTTGGCAAATGCAATTTTTGAACAAGGCGGTGTAGTTGTTGGGGCAAATTTGTCATTTGAAAATGGCATAGCTACCATGAAACATATAATTGTAAAACAGAAAGAAAATTTGGATTTGCTGATTGGCTCGAAATATGTGGAAAGTGATTGCAGTTCTGTATACTTCCCAGTTGAAGATTATCTGAAAAAAGGCACAGCTGTATTATTCTGTGGAACGTCTTGTCAAGTAAAATCACTCTATTGTTATCTAGAGATTCGACATATCAATACGAATTCTTTGTATACGATAGATTTAATATGCCATGGAGTTCCGGGTATTAAACTATTGATAGACTATCTTGGTGAAACGGGTTTTAAATCTGAAAATATCTCTGACTTGAAGTTTAGAACAAAAAATAATGGGATTATCAGTTATCAGTTTTCAGGAAAAACTGATAACTTTGGTGATATGAACATACCAGCATCACATTCAAGTTATTATGATTTGTTTTTACACAGTGATTCGTATAGAGATCAATGCTATCACTGTGAATATGCGAATGATCACAAGCCGGGTGATATTACTATTGGTGATTATTTTGAGGCAAGACAAGATTATCCTGAATTATTTCAACTGGGAGGAGCATTGTCTGATTCGGATTATTTGAATTGTTTGTTGGTGAACTCTGTGAAGGGACATGAATTGCTAAAGGATTATGGCAACGAGCTTAGAATGTACCCTATTTCACGTAAACGTGTACAGCTTAGTCACTCAAACTTGTGTAAACCTTCTACATATGGACGCTTACGGCTTGATGCAAAAGAACGATACAAGGCAAATGGAATCAAAGGAATAGAAAAGAGATACAAGAGAATATTTCTTTATAATGCAATTATATCAATGACAATGAAAGTTGTAAAGAAAGTCACAAATATCAGGCATAAGTAAAAAGAATTTAAATCTAAAAAATATAAATTAAGCATTGGAGGTGTTGGTTAAAGCCATATGAAAAAGAACAGTAAATATGGTGATTTGTCTAAAAACACTCTGCTATTCACTATTAACAGCTTTGGCTCTAAGCTAATTACTTTTCTGCTTGTTCCACTGTACACGAATGTCTTGTCAACTAATGACTATGGAACAGCAGATTTGATGACATCGACAGCACAGTTGTTGATTCCCCTGCTCACACTTAATATTCAGGATGCAGTTTTACGATTTAGTCTTGATAAAACAAAAAATCCTAAGAAGATTATATCAGTAGGCTGCACTATTAACTCTATTTCAATGTGCTTGTTGGGTATCACTCTTTTTCTGCTTTCATATTTCGGGATTCTCTCCTTTGGGAAGGAATATATTATTTTTTTGTTCTTCTCATTTGCCTTTGGAGGTATACAGAACTCATTACAGATGTATATGAAAGCAATAGATAATGTTAAGGTTCTGGTATATAGCGGATTGGCTAGCACATTATTTTCATGTGTTTCAAACCTCTTGCTTTTGCTAGTTTTTAAAGTCGGTATTCTTGGATATTTGATTTCTAATCTTATTGGGCATTTTGTCGCAATTTTTATAATGTTTTTCTTTGGTAAAATATATCGGGATGTGCGTTTTACAACTGACACTAAGCTAATCAAAGAGATGTTTGTCTACAGTGCACCACTTGCAATCAATTCTGTTGCGTGGTGGATCAATACAGCGAGTGACAAGTATATCATTACATTTTTTTGTGGTGCAGCAATCAATGGTATTTATTCCGTCGCATATAAAATTCCGACCATTCTTTCCACGTTTCAGACGATATTTTATAATGCATGGTCTGTATCGGCGATTACAGAATTTGATAAAGACGACAAGGATGGATTCATTGGAAATATCTATTCCTTGTATATGTGTGTTTCAACTATTGGTTGCTCTTTAATTCTGATATTTAATAAGTTCCTTGCGAGTATGCTATACGCAAAGGATTTTTATGATGCTTGGCGGAGTGTTCCTTTCTTGCTATTAGGTGTTGCATTTAATGGCATTGCTTTATTTGAAGGATGTCTTTTTACAGCAGTAAAAAAGACAAAGGAGGTTTCACGAACAACGATTGTGGGTGCAATAGTAAACACAATAGCCAACTTCATTCTTATTCCTTTATTTGCGTCTTCTGGTGCAGCTTTTGCTACAATGATTGGGTATTTGACAGTATGGATTGTTAGAACTATTTCTCTTCAGAAAATAGTACATATGCGTGTAAACTGGATGAAGCAAGTAGTATGTATTATTGTTTTGGTTGTTCAAGTTTTCCTTGCTTTGAAAACTAATATTATAACGATAGAATTTCAAATATCTTGTCTAATGGTATTGGTTATTTTACAATATACGAGTATAAAGAAAGTGTTTCGTAGGTTGTTGACAAGTGTTAAGAGATGATTAGTATACTTACCCAAATGGCGATAAGGTGTCAAACGTTGATATCGTCTACACCTGCCACGAGTATACAGGCGAGCTTAAAATGCAGGCTTCTGAGGTATCGCAGCTTAGATTTATTGATATCTGCGACCTGCCGGAGGATATTTTTCCTCCAAATAGACCTGCTATAGAAGATTACATCAATAAAAATAAAACTTAAAGGAGACACTGTTATGTGCGGAATTGTTGGATTTACTGGAAATAACGAGGCAGCCCCGATCCTCTTGGACGGCCTGTCTAAGCTGGAGTATAGAGGCTATGACTCTGCCGGTATCGCTGTAAGAAACGGTGACGCAGAGCCTGAGATCGTAAAGGCTAAAGGTAAGCTGAAAGTCCTAAAGGAAATGACTAACGACGGAAAAGCTGTAAAAGGTGCTTGCGGTATAGGCCATACCCGTTGGGCTACCCATGGCGAGCCGTCAACTGTAAATGCCCACCCTCATTGCAGCGACGATGAAAATGTTATCGCCGTACATAACGGTATTATCGAAAATTATCAGGAGCTTCGTGAAAAGCTTATCAAAAAAGGATATACCTTTAAGTCAGAAACTGATACCGAGGTTGCCGTAAAGCTTATCGACTATTATTACAAAAAGTACCTGGGTACTCCTGTTGACGCACTTAATCACGCCCTCGTCCGTATCCGTGGTTCTTATGCCCTCGCTGTTATGTTCAAGGACTATCCCGGTGAGATATATGCCGCAAGAAAAGACAGCCCTATGATAATAGGAGTAACAGGCGGCGAAAGCTACCTCGCTTCTGACGTCCCTGCAATACTTAAGTATACAAGAAATGTCTACTATATAGGCAATATGGAGCTTGCAAAACTTACAAAGGGCGCAGTTGCTTTCTACAACCTCGATGGCGAAGAAATACAGAAAAAAATGAAAACTATCGAGTGGGACGCAGAAGCTGCAGAAAAAAGCGGATATGAGCATTTTATGCTCAAAGAAATACACGAACAGCCAAAGGTGATAAAGGATACTATCAATTCTGTCCTTACAGACGGAAATATAAGCTTTGAAAGCGTCGGACTCTCAGACGAGGATATGAAAAATATCCAGCAGGTGTATATAGTTGCCTGCGGTTCTGCCTATCATGTTGGTATGGTGGCTCAGTATGTTATTGAAGAACTGACCTCGCTATCTGTCCGTGTGGAGCTTGCTTCTGAGTTCAGATACAGACAAATGAAGCTTGCAAAAAATAGCCTCGCTATCATCATCAGCCAGTCGGGCGAAACTGCCGACAGCCTCGCAGCTCTCCGCCTTTGCAAAGAAAAAGGAGTAAAAACTCTCGGTATCGTAAATGTGGTTGGCTCATCGATCGCAAGAGAAGCCGATAATGTCTTCTATACCCTCGCAGGCCCTGAAATATCCGTCGCAACAACTAAAGCCTATAGCTGTCAGCTCGTCGCCGCATATCTCCTTGCAATGCAGTTCGCAAAAGCAAGAGGGGAGATATCCGACGAAAGATTTGCTCAGCTCGTTGAGGAGATCAATACTATCCCTGAAAAGATAGAGAAGATCCTTGAGGATAAGGAGCGCTTGCAGTGGTTTGCTTCAAAGGTAGTGAATATAAAGGACGCATTCTTTATCGGCAGAGGTATAGACTATGCAGTAGGCATGGAGGGAAGCCTTAAACTCAAAGAAATAAGCTATATCCATTCTGAAGCCTATGCAGCAGGCGAGCTTAAACATGGCCCTATCAGCCTTATCGAGGACGGAACTGTCGTGTTCAGCGTGGTAACACAGTCTGCACTTTATGAAAAGACCATAAGCAATATGGTTGAGGTAAAAAGCCGTGGAGCAAAGCTTTTCGGACTTACTACCTATGGGAATTATGCTATGGAGGACGTTGCTGACTTCACAGTTTACACTCCAAGGATAGATAACCTTTTTGCGGCAAGCCTTTCAGTAGTACCGCTTCAGCTTTTGTCATATTATGTATCAGTAGGAAAGGGCTATGACGTTGATAAGCCGAGAAATCTTGCAAAGAGCGTTACGGTGGAGTAAAAAGAGAAAAATACTTACATCGCTGTTTGCAGTGTACATCTTTGCCGTCCTCTGGCTCACACTCATAGACAGACAGTGGGGCAAGCGTCAGGCGGAACTTATGCCCTTCTGGGAGGTGCGAAACCTTTTGGAGAACATAAGCATCAAGTATCTGCGGGATTTTTGGCTGGTACAGATTTTCGGTAACATTGCAATGTTTATCCCCTTGGGTGTTTTGCTTCCGTATCTTTGCGGTATCACAAAGCTCAAAAGCGTTTTCCTTATGTCCCTTGCCTTTTCAGCAGGTATCGAGATAACGCAGTATATCACAGGCAGAGGGCTTTGTGAATTTGACGATGTTTTCAACAACACTCTTGGGGCTTGCGTGGGGTTCACATCTTGGCGGCTAAAGATGAGATACAATAAAAAATACAAGAATGAGCAAAGTCCGTGGTAACAGGCTTTGCTCTAAGGCAATATATTTTAGTATTGCCTTTTTGCAAGCATAGTACAATGGTCAGTATACAAGCTTCCCAAGCTTGGGATGCGGGTTCGATTCCCGTTGCTTGCTCCAAATAGCTGAGCAGACGTTTTGCTACGTCTGCTTTTTCTGTATTTGGTTATTGATTTTTTACAGATTTTATAGTATAATTAGGATTGTAAAAATAATTGCTATCAATAACTTGGTTGGACTTTAGCACGTTCACTTCGTGCAGGCGATGTACTTGTTCTCAGCAATGGTGAAATTGTAACAGTTGAATGAGTTCAGCACGAAATTCTTGAAAACCCGATTAAGGTTTATAATTTTGAGGTTGAAGATTTCCATACTTATTTTGTGGGTGAAAATGGTATTTTTGTTCATAATGGGTGTGGGGATAATTCTTGGAATGATTATCAGAAAGAACATGCTGGTGAAGGTAAGAACAGGACAGAACTCGCAGCTGAATATAATGCAGCTAAACCTGTTAAATCTACTAATAGTAAAGGTAAAGTTCATGGGAACTCTCTTGATTATGAGGGTACTAATTATTGATATGAATTAAAGGATAGGACTACTGGTGAAACTTTGAAATATGGAGAATCCATTGATTCGCAAAAAAGATATTCTCAAGCTGAATTGGATCATTACAACGCAGATATGTATATACAAGTTCAAGGAAGTAAAAGAGAAATTCATAACTGGCAACATGAAAAAATATTAGATTATATGTATGTGACAGATCAATACCCTCTATTAAATAAATCTTTATGGTAAGGTGGTGAATAACTTGAGATTATTTATATCTACTGAAGCTCAATCATCATCAGGACATATTATTTCAAATATACGCAATCAGATTGAAAGTAGAATTGGAAATATAGAAGTTACAAATTACACAAATGATTTAGATAGTATTGGTATAATAATCAACTGTTTTGATAAAAACTTTTTGTCAGTTGGTTTTGGGAAGACTAGAAAGTACATTAGTTATAAAAATCGTTATGCTGATATTAGATTAAATATCCCGTTCGAAGAGTTTATGGAAGCTGATAAAGATAAAAAAATTGATATGGTCAAAAATAACATATATGAATCTATTCGAATTATTGATAGTAAGCTAAATAAGAAAAATGGATGTAAATTTGATGGGAAACGAATGATATCAGATATAGAAGAAAAATTGAAAGATTTGAAATTCTAAGTCCTTATATACAGTACACCATGCGCTGATTTTTCTTTGAATTACAAACGTAATAAAAGTTGATATAATATGTAGTGATAGACTATTTCTGCCGCTTCTTCACACCCGTTCTATGTTGATAAACTTGGTTGGACTTTAGCAAGAAGTCTCAGAGCCGGAGATGTTCTTGTACTTTCAAATGGTGAACTTGTAACAGTTGAATGGGTTCAGCACGAAATTCTCGAATCACCTATCAAGGTTTATAACTTTGAGGTTGAGGGTTTCCATACTTACTTTGTGGGCGAAAACTCTGTCCTAGTTCATAATATGTGTGAACCTGATTTACCTCTGGAGGATGGATTAGGTACATATGGTGGTCAAAAAGGACACCATACTATGGCCAAAAAAGCATTTGAGGGAGTTCCAGGATATGATGCAAATATGGCTATAACCATTAGTCAATCTAAATTAGACCAGTTTGGTGTAAAACATTCTGCAATTACTGGTCAACAACATAAACTTTACAATGAATTTGCTGCATCTGGACAAACATTTACATTAGAAGTTATGAGAGATATTGAAATTGCATCTATGACAAATGCTGGCATTACGAGCAATTATGCTACGCGTGCAGTAACAGAAGCATATAGTCAGTTGAAACTTGCTGGAATTAATCCAATTAAAATTCAGTGGAATTAGTGGGAGGATTTATGAATAATTTGAATAAGGATGAAAAACAGTCTTTGCTTGATATATTTGGGAAAATTCTAATTTCGGAGGTAAGAGATAGGGCGTTGAAAATATCATTGAACATTGTTATGCAAACAACTGTAAATAATCTTGATTTGGAACGATATAAAGTTTTTACAAATCTGAATAATGAAGAAAAAGAAGCAATGTGCGACTTGCTGTCTGAGACAATCACAGATACAATATATCGTTTCCTTGAAATGTTTGAAGATTATTCAGACATTATGGAATTAGATTTAATACAGGGCGATAACAAATATGATATTAAACTTATAAGTGAAAAAATTGGTAGCGAAATTGCTTGTTATGAAGATGACGGTTGGATTCAACGCTTTTCTAAAATAGGAAGATTTGTGCTTTAATTAAGACTTCCAATGAAATCTTTTCTAAACATAATTTGATAAGAAAATCAGGTACGAGATAAGGTTCTTTCGGAGGACGAGACAACAGGTGAAGTGGCAGTTAAAACCGTAACCGAAACCTATGTCAATGAAACAGACGAGCTTATCCATATTTGTGTAAATGGCGAAACTATTTCTGCAACGCCGACACACCCATTCTATGTTGATAAACTTGGTTGAACTGACCCCAAAAAGTTAGACAAAGATTCAAAAGAAAATTTATGCAAAGCGA
>ERZ791645.585-NODE-585-length-29422-cov-6.197807_pt1 | contig 29422 bp, 28 predicted proteins | sample MGYA00509939_ERZ791645 | MGnify/ENA primary metagenome ERZ791645 (study PRJEB30046, sample SAMN00715249) | human gut metagenome | study: EMG produced TPA metagenomics assembly of the A metagenome-wide association study of gut microbiota in type 2... | reverse complement strand
TCGAACTTCCACAGACATCCGTGTCTGTGGATAGCTGAGTTGTCGATAGAAAAGTCTAAGAACTATCAAAATTGAACTTCAAGTGCATCTTAAGATGTATTTTCAGCTGCTTTCTGCTTATATTATATCTGACATTGACATAATGCAGCTGAAACAATGACATACTATAAAATAATTATGAAAACTCACTTTAATTATGGAACTATGCTCCGATTTCGTGTAATATTAATATATTGCAGTGCAGGAATACCCGCATTGTATTGTTAAATGTATTTAATAAAAGTAGCAGCATAGCAGGAAATGCTGTTGTGCAGGAATGAGGAAGTATTTAAAATGAAACAGCGAAGTTATAATAAGAATAAAAATAATTCGGCAAAACATATAGCTATATTACTGGGAATATGTATGCTTAGCGGTGCATTGACTGGATGTGGTTTCGTAGCTAACCCAATGCAGTATATGAAGGATGCTGATGAGGAGCTGGTTGCAGCAGAGCAGAATACAGATGATGGTACATCTGGCAATTCGTCTGCTGGTACAAGTGGGGATAATAGCAGTGAAGCAATGCAGGTGACAGATAATAAGATTATAGTTATAGGTACTTATGGAAGTATAAGCGATATGATTAATACTGATGATTATAAGTCACAGGCTGATATAGAGTGTATACAGGAAACAAGGGATTTTGATGATACATCTGATATGCTTGCTGTTGTAAAAAAGGTGCAGGAGAGTTGTGATACAGATGCGGAGTCAGTGATTGTATCAGTAAGAAGCCGCATATATGAACAGATATCATATCTTTTACAGCATACTATTAACACATCCAAAGGTTTGTTGGTTATAAGAGAGGATGCAAAAGATACAGATTATAATACAACATTTGCAGAGGCATTAAATGTGGCAGTAGAGCCGGAAACTTATAATGCAGGTGTCACTCAAACTACCACAAGTGGTAATAACGCAGGTAATAGCACGGTAAATAGTGCTGGAGTTAGTGATATTACAACAAATAATAGCAGTAATAATTATACAGTTATAAGCAGGCTTACAGATATGGATGTTTTTGATGTGTCAGGTGAAAGTTCACTTCCTTATGTCAATATTGTTTATGATTATGCGGGCAATGATGCATATGCGGCTGAAAAGATGTTTAATACGAGTGAAGCTGTAGTTGTAGTGACCGAAAACAATGATGGAAGTCTTTCACCAGCTATGTCACAGCTTGTAAAGGATACAGCAGAGTCAATTCCTGTTGTAATATTATGCAACGGTGGATATAATGCAGCAGCTATGGCACAGGAAGAATATGGAAGCTGTATAGCAGCATCAGGTATGAGCGCAGAACAGGCGCGTATTATGGCTATGTTATGTCTTACACAGAGCAAGAGCATGGATGACTGGAAGGTACATTTTACACAGACCGGATTATAATAGCAACTATTTTCAATATGAAAATATGTACAATGTATTGATTGAATAATATCACATTTTATGGTATTATATACAATATGTGTTGTAATGTGTGGTACAATCAGACATTTGTGTGTATTAGTAAGTGGTAAGCGTGGTCTTATGCATATATCACATGTTACACGGTTTAGAAAGGAACAGTTGGTTATGGATCAGACAAAGATACAGGATATTGTAAGACATATCACTAAGGACGAAGATTATGGCGTAGGGATGATGGAGAAGCTTACTTTAGCAGATGCGGTTGAGGTTATGACACAGATGCTGCCTACACTTAAGCAGAGAGCCAAGGAGAAGGGAAGCTCTAATGATCTTACATATTTTAACAGAATAGAGAAAATATATGAGAAGGTTATGGCAGATAAGTTAAGAAATGCAGAGCATCTGTGGGTTGTATATTGCAACACAACTGCATATCCTTATATGATTGATGATGATATTATGGTGCTTTATAACAATAAGAATGCTTCTTTAATTGAGAAGAAGTTAAAGCTTTCAGGCTATGAAGTATCAGTAGGTGTTGAGAATAAAGAGCAGTTTGGTATGGAATTATGCCATATGTACAGGAATGGATATAAGAATATCCGTCTTACAGATGGCGATAAGAATGAATATGTAATTCCTAGAGAAGTATTTGGTACATATGAGGAGTTCTTCAGGGATGACTATGTTACTAATCCGGGCTTACAGAATGCTATGATAGCTTATTTTCAGGAATTCAGAAAGAATACTGATAAGGAGTCAATTGCACAAATTCTTGACAAGAGAGAAAACAATATGTTAAGAGTTATGGTCAATTCTGAGTATATGGTTCCTTGTGTAAAAGAAGAAACTGACGCGGAAGTATCTATTGCACATCATTTTATAGATGTTACAGAGCAGGTAACTCATAAGGATGGTGAGCAGGTTATAGCTATTCCGGCATTTACGGATGGTTTCGAGATGGATAAGTGCTATAAGGGACAGTATGAAAATATGCTTTATTCATACAAGGAGCTTGTTGAAGCGATAGAGGAGTTAGGTGCATCCGGTGCGATATTTAACCCACTTGGCATAAGCTACTTTATTCCACTTGAAACACTTAAAAAGATTGAAAAAGATTTCTGTTAAAAATATCCCCCTTAAGTGGCAGATGATTTTAGTCTGTTGCTTGAGGGGATTTTTAGGTTTATTAATTTGGAGCCTTTGTCAAGGGTGGGGGTAAGGTTTAGAACCGATTTAATAATAATTTTAATGCATAACGCTCTTTTACAAAAATGTTTTACAAAAGTCTTGGCAAAAGTAAGTTTTTGTTGTACACTATCAGTACAGTCAGTAGAAACATTTTCTGGCTGCAAAGTATTCAGGATATTCAGGATATTCACGATATTCACGATATTTGGGACATTTAAGGTATTTAGTATATCTGAAATGTTATATCAGATTAAGTTTAGTATATTATGGAGGTTATTATGTGGGTAGCAGATTTACAGAATGGTAATTACAGAAATCCAGTGCTTTATGCGGATTATTCAGACCCGGATGCAATAAGAGTAGGGGAAGATTATTTTATGGTGGCATCAAGCTTTTCTAATTCGCCGGCACTTCCTATACTTCATTCAAAAGACCTTGTAAATTGGAAGGTTATTAACTACTGTTTAAAGCATGTACCGGAATTCAGATATAATAATCCTATTCATGGATGTGGTGTGTGGGCACCTTCTATAAGATATCATGAAGGTACATATTATGTGTGCTTCCCTATGCCGGATGAGGGAATATATATGACAACTACAAAGGACCCTTGGGGGGAATGGAGTGAGCCTGTGAATATAAGACCGGGTGCAGGCTGGATAGACCCATGCCCATTCTGGGATGATGATGGCAATGCATATCTTGTTGCAGGTGTTGCAAAGAGCCGTATCGGATATAAGAGTGTTCTTCACGTTGTAAGGATGCAGCCTGACGGTATGGGTATATTTGGCGAGGAGGTTAAGATATTTGATGGTAATGAAAATGACCAGATAACTATCGAAGGACCTAAGATGTACAAACGTAATGGTTATTATTACGTATTTGCACCAGCAGGAGGTGTTAAGACAGGCTGGCAGACTATATTACGTTCTAAGAACCCATTTGGACCATATGAATATAAGGTTGTATTAAGACAGGGCGACTCTCCTGTCAATGGACCTCATCAGGGAGCGTGGGTAGATACTGTCACAGGTGAGGACTGGTTTTTACATTTTCAGGATGTATATGCAGCAGGAAGAATAACACATTTGCAGCCTATGCACTGGGAGAATGACTGGCCTATAATCGGCGTTAATAAGGACGGCAACGATTATGGCGAGCCTGTTATGGAATACAGAAAGCCGGATATTGGAAAGACACCAGAGGAGCTTGCTGATACACAGAAGTATCCTGTATGTGAGCCTGATACAACGGATGAATTCGACACAGAAAAGCTTATGCTGCAGTGGCAGTGGAATGCGAACTATGATGACAGCTGGTATGAAACTAAGACAGATGTATATGGAAATGCATCAGAAAATGGTTCTTATATAAAGCTTAATGCAGTGCCTGCAACTCCTTTAAGACCAGTCGGAGATTACCGCAATCTGCTTCTTCAGAAGTGGCCTGCGCCAGAATTTACATGTGAAACAAAGATGAGTCTTTACGGACTTATGGATGGTGATTATGCCGGAATTGTGTCACTTGGCATGGATTATGCAGCTCTTGGTGTTGCTAAGAAGGATGGAAAGTATGTATTAAGAACTGTTAAGGGTAAACAGAACTTTGATTGTGAAGCTGCTTATACAGATGAAAATGTTGACGAAAAGGTTATTGATACAGCAGTTTTTAGTGATGATACAAAGACTATTTATCTTAAGTATACTGTAAAGAGAACTGGTGTAAAGCAGACAAAGGAGATGGCACTTTCAGTTGACAATGTGCCTGTTGAGGAGGCTGTCCTTGAGATAAGCTTTGACGGAAAGAACTATCAGGATGCCGTAAGCTACACAGCAAAGGCAGGACGCTGGGTAGGCGTTAAGAATGGTATGTTTGTAAGCCATAATAATACAGTGAAGAATGATAAAAATGGATATGTTACGGTGGATTATATAAGATATAGTAATATATAATGATACCAGGGTCAAAAGGTCTGAACCCACATGAGCTTGCTCATAGGTGGGTTCAGACCTTTTGACTAAATAAATATATTGTGCAGGTCTCTTGTTTTATGCTATATATGAGTAAGCTTAAAATGTGACTTATAGGACAAAATGTTGTGTAGTTCTATCTTGGATACAAAAATATCTTACAAAGAAAATACTTTTATTATAATCCCAAGTCTATGTAATACAAGTATATCTAATAAAATACATGGTCGCCGATAACAGTTCCGCCAGTATCAACTTCGCTGTTGTATACATGGAAGTATAGCGCATTAATAGTTATGTGACCGTCAAGGACTTCCTTGGCGGCGCGTGTACATTCTTCGTTGGCACCTCTGGCAAGAACTATTGAAAAACGTCCACTGGCTACGGGGCTGAACTGGGAAGGTGCATACAGGACAGCCTGAAGTGTGTTTCCGAAGCGAGGGCTGTTTATTCTGTTTACAACAACACTTCCGACAGCAAGCTTGCCTTCGTATGACTGGTTTCCGGCTTCGCACTCTATAATGGCAGCCATCATGGCAAGGTCACTTGTATCATAGCTGATAGGAGTGTTGTTAATGATCTCATCGGCTGAGCTTAATTTCTTGATTTCTTCAAGCTGTCGTGCAGCAGCCTCCTCCTCAAGCTTTTTCTCATATTCAAGCGCAAGCGCCTCAGCATTTTTAATGCCCTCGGAATTCGCATCTATCTTTGACTGCTTGGCACCTATAAGACTTTTAATGCTTTCAGATTGTGCGACAGCCTGCTGCTGTAGTGATACAAGCTCTGTCATATCGTTGTTCAGGCTGACTTTGTTCTGGTTAAGCGAAGTTATAAGGTTGTTCAGGTCGGCAAGCATAGAACGGTCATAATCAGATATCTGTCTTGCATAGTCAGCCTTCTTAAGAAGGTCAGCCATATCGGTCGCCTTCATAAGCACATCCATAAAGCTATAGTCGTTGCTTTCGTACATATACTGTATACGAAGCTTCATCGCATCATACTGCCTCTGTTTTTCAGCCTCCATATCAGATATATTGCTGTTGAGCGTGTCTATTTCCTGCTGTTTTGAAGATATGCGTGTTGTTATGTTATTAAGCGAATTACCAGATGCTTCAAGCTGGCTGTTAAGGTCATTCAGCTCAGATGAAAGCGCCGCCTGTTCCTGCTTTAACTTATCTAACTGACGGTTATTTTCATCATAGTCAGCCTGCGTGTCAGCATAGCCAGTAAGAGGTGTCAGTGCAGTCAGAGCAAGCAGTATTGCAGAGAGCAGAGCAACTGAGGTATATCTTATATAGTTTTTTAATTGTAAATGTATAATATTCATATAGAGAACTCACTTTCATATTTATGATATGAGGGTCAAAAGGTATTTTGCCCCTAATTTATGATTAATCAGATTACTCCATGCTCCGCATTCCCGTAATCTGACTCCACCTCGAAATCCGCTAATTTACTAGCTTCGCATAGTAAATTGCTACTTTCTCGGTGTAGTGCAGGTCACTAAGGTATACATCGAATTGCATGCAAGCATGCATCGATGATACCTTTTGACCCTTTAATCATATTTATTATATAGTGAACTTCTTTTGTATGTTATTTTATGATGTAAATGTCAAAAGTATAAAACGACTTTTTTACCTGGGACACATGCATCATTTTATTATTTGCGCACAGTATATCATATTTTCAGTGATTAAAAAAGATTTATGGGATGTTTGATACATTTATAATACATTTGCCACGTTGCAGATGGACTTATAAATGTATATAATGATATCAGGGTTAAAAGGTCTGACATCATAATATTATGATGAAGAAAGAAAAAAATGACAACTAATAAGACAGCGAAGATTATGAATGATTAATGAAAGAAAGTGGGAATTATGAAGTACACAATAGATACACATACGCATACACTTGTGAGTGGACATGCTTATAACACAATAGATGAGATGGCTGCATATGCGGCAAAGACAGGAGTTACACATCTTGCCATAACAGACCACGCACCTAAGATGCCGGGAAGTGCAGGAATACTGTATTTTTCTAATATGAAGATAATTCCAAGAAACAAGGATGGCGTTAAGCTTTATATGGGGTGTGAGGCTAATATTATGGATTATGATGGCAATATAGACCTTAAAGAGTATGGACTTAAGGGGTGTGACGTGGTTATAGCAAGTCTTCACATTCCATGTATAAAGCCGGGAAGTGTAGAACAGAATACAGGTGCGCTCATAAAGGCGATGGATAATCCTTATGTAAATATAATCGGACACCCTGACGATTCAAGATACCCGGTTGATTATGAGAAGCTTGTAAAGGCTGCAAAGGAAAAACACGTTCTGCTTGAGGTGAATAATACATCACTTAATCCTGATGGACCAAGGCAGGGAGCATATGATAATGATGTTAAAATGCTTAAATTGTGTAAAGAATACGGAGTATGCATATCTATAGGAAGTGATGCACATATTAAGGAGAGCATATGCGACTTTGACAGGGCATATAAGGTTATTGAGGATGTAGAATTTCCAGAGGAGCTTATAGTAAACAGTGATTACAGGCTTTATGAGTCTTATATAGGCCGCAGGGATGAGTAAGAATTAAAAAAATAAAATAAATTTTGGTTAAATGTATTTACTGTAAAACTTTACTGTGTTAAACTGTTAAAACGAGATAAAAACACGCATTTATTAACGCGGGAATTGAGGGTTTAATATGAATGATAAGTTAAAGTCTAAGGAAGTAGAACAACTTTTTAAAGCGATACTTAGCCTTAATGATGTTAAAGAATGTTATGATTTTTTTGAAGATGTATGCACGATTAATGAACTGCTTTCTTTGGCACAGAGATTTGAGGTCGCAAGAATGTTAAGGGAACAGAAGACATATCTTGAGATAGCAGAAAAGACAGGAGCTTCAACAGCTACAATAAGCAGGGTCAACCGTTCACTGAACTATGGCAATGACGGGTATGACAGAGTGTTTGAAAGACTTGGAATTATGTCGGATAGTAAAGATAAGTAAAATGGGTTATTAGATAAATTCTGCTTATATTAGAAGATAAATTTAAGAAAGAAGATATGAATAAGTAGAATAGACGATTATATAAATTCTGTTTATATGTTAGAAAATATAACTAAAAAACAGGGATAAGCAGGCAGATAAAAGGCTGCTTATGATTAAGCGTGATAAGAATATTTGTAAAATGTGGGCTGCTGTATCAGGTATAATCTATATGGTATGTGGTTATTGGTAATATTTACTGCATATTATTTATAGAAATAATGGCTGGTGTAGCAGCATTATTTATAGTATGTAAATATATTTAACACCACTTTACAACTTTTTCATGTTAATTATTGTGCTATGAATATTCTGCCTTATCAAGATGAATACTATGTCCAATACCATACCAAAAGTGTACAGTATTTTCTTCTTGAGATGAGTAAGGGTATCAGCAGCCATGTAATTAGTCTGAACTTACTGTAAATGGCATATGTTGGATATGTCAATACTACATCATCCACAACAAAACCCTTGATATATGGTTTTTAATACTATATAATATGTGCTATGGATTGAAATTAGTGTAGCAGTTATTTTGCATTTTATGTGACTGTAGCATTAAGTCAGTATTATATCAGGAGTAAAAGTATGAATAATAATAATCAGGAGTTTGTTAATACACTTTTAAAAAGACTTGTGAAGCTTAATTATATTAAACCGGGAGATGTTCCTAATATAGACCTTTATATGGATCAGGTGACAACATTTATGGATGAGCACTTATCGGATGTCAAGAGGCACGAGGATGATAAGATACTCACTAAAACTATGATTAATAATTATACAAAGAACAATCTTCTGCCACCGCCGGTAAAGAAAAAATATTCAAAGGAGCATATATACGTTTTAACATTTATATATTACCTTAAGAATATACTTTCAATAAGCGATATCCAGAAGCTTCTTAATCCACTTACTGATAAGTTCTTTGACACAGATGAAGTTCCAGACCTTGATACGATATACAGCGAAATATACAGCATGGAAAAGCTACAGATAGATGCATTATCAAAGGATGTGTTAAACAGTACAGAGCTTGCAAAAAGCACATTTAAAGATGTAAGTGATGATGAGGACAGGGACTTTTTACAGTTATTTACACTTGTCTGTCTGTTAAGTTTTGATGTTTATATGAAGAAAAATATTATCGAAAGCCTTATAGACGATTACACAAGCCGCACATTGCAGGCAGGCAGGGCTAAGACTAAGGAAGAGATTAAGGAAGAAAAAAGGGAAGCGAAGGAAGAGGCAAAAGAAGCAAAGCGTGCTTTAAAACAGAAAAAGTAAGAATAATATCATAACTTTTTTAAAATATATATAAAAGGCTAACATATATTAGAATTATCTGATAAATATCTATAAAGACTAGTGACTTTTAATAATTAATATAGTATAATATTTTTGTTAGTTCTATTGGAAGAATAATATTTTGGCTTGTAATGGAACATTATTATACTTGTGTTAAAGAATGGGAGGATATTATGGGTATTTTAACAAGATTTAAGGATATTATGAGCGCAAACATCAACGCACTTTTAGATAAGTGTGAGGACCCTGAGAAGATGATTGACCAGTATATGAGAAACCTTGAAAGCGATTTAGGAAAGGTTAAAGCTGAGACAGCATCTGTTATGGCAGAGGAAACAAGAGCTAAGAGAGAACTTGATGAGTGCACAGCACAGATTAATAAGATGCAGTCTTACGCAGAGAAGGCGCTCAGAGCTGGCAACGAGGCTGATGCAAGGTCATTCCTTGAGAAGAAGCAGCAGCTTACAACAACACAGGCAGCACTTACACAGGCTTATAATGTGGCAGCAGATAATGCAGCTAAGATGCGTCAGATGCACGATAAGCTCGTTAAAGATATATCATCACTTGAGGCAAGAAGAGCAGCTATCAAGGCAACAGTCAAGGCAGCTAAAGCTCAGGAGCGTATCAACAAGGTTGGTTCAAGCGTAGTTGGTGCAAGCAATAGTATGGAAGCTTTCAGCCGTATGGAGGCTAAGGCTAACAAGATGCTTGATGAGGCTAATGCTATGGCAGAACTTAATTCTTCAGCAGAGGATTCTAATATTGATAACCTTGCTGCTAAGTATGATGCAGAACCATCTAATTCAGAGGTTGATGATGAACTTGCAGCACTTAAGGCACAGATGGGAATTCAGTAAAACAGAATTGATAATATCGGGAGGAAACCATGGGTTTATTCAAAAGTCAGCTTTCCAATGTGGTTGAATGGGAAGAATACAGAGATGATTGTATATTTTGGAAGTGGACTAATAAGGAGATAAAGAAAGGCAGCCGCCTTATAATCCGTCCGGGACAGGATGCAATATTCTTATATAATGGCAGCATAGAAGGTATATTTAAGGATGAAGGTGAATTCGATATCGATTCACAGATTATACCATTCCTGTCAACACTTAAAGGATTTAAGTTTGGATTTAACAGTGGAATGAGAGCGGAGGTTCTCTTTGTCAATACAAAGGAGTTTAATGTTAACTGGGGAACTAAAAATCCTATAGCTATTCCATATTCAGGACTTCCTGGTGGTATGCCTGTAAGAGCATTTGGTAACTTTGCATTTAAGATATCTGATTACGTATGCCTTATTGACAAGGTTGCAGGTATCAAGCAGATGTATACAGTTGATGATGTAAAGCAGAGAGTTGTTGCCGTATTAGATCAGCTTCTTATGAAGTGGATATCTAAAGAAGGCAAGGATATGTTTAATCTTCAGGCTAATGCTTTCGAGATATCTTCTGGTATCAGGGAAGACCTTGATATGCAGATGATGAAGCTTGGTATAGAGATAACTGATTTTAATATAGCAAGTTTCTCTTATCCGGAAGAAATAACAAAGATGCAGAATAAGGCAGCTTCACAGGCTATGGTATCTGATATGGGCAAGTACAGCCAGATGGCTATGGCAGACAATATCGGAAAAGGCAGTAACAATATTGCCGGCGATATGATGAGCATACAGATGGGTATGGCTATGGGACAGCAGATGATGAATAATATTAATAATAACCAGTCATCAGCAGGTGCCGGTAGTGGTACATATAAGTTCTGTCCTAACTGCGGAACACCTACGAATGGAGCTAAGTTCTGTAGTAATTGTGGAACTAAGCTGTCGTAATCAGGCATATTAATAATGTTGTATGAGCGGGTGTCTATAATACAGACATCCGCTTATATTTTAGTGTCCGTAGCCAATCTATAATTCTCCCCACCAAACATAATTTTCCCCTTTATTAATTCCCACACATTTGATATACTAACTTAGTATGACAAGAATACATGTTCGTGCGATATTCAGTAGAGAACAGGAGTAGTATATGAATTTAGATGGATTAAACGATATGCAGAAGCGCGCCGTAAAGCGCACAGAAGGACCTCTGCTTATAATAGCAGGTGCGGGTTCAGGTAAGACAAGAGTTCTTACAAACAGAATAGCTTATCTTATAGATGACTGCGGGGTAGCACCTTATAATATACTTGCGATAACATTTACGAATAAAGCAGCAAGAGAGATGAGAGAGAGAGTAGATGCGACAGTAGGCAATGGCGCAGGAGAAGTGTGGGTAAGCACATTTCACTCAACATGCGTGCGTATACTAAGAAGATATATAGACAGGATAGGATACACAAACAACTTTACAATATATGATACAGACGACCAGAAGAGCGTTATAAAGGATATATGCAAGAAGTTTAACATCGATACAAAGATGTTAAAGGAAAGAACTATTATGAATTCCATATCCCACGCCAAGGATGAGCTTATGACACCGGACGAAATGGCTCTTGAGGCAGGCGGGGACTACAATGCCAAGAGAATTGCAAATGTGTATGCAGAATATCAAAAGACACTTAAGCTTAACAATGCGCTGGATTTTGATGACCTGATATTTAAAACAGTTGAACTGTTTGAGAAGGATGCAGAAGTGCTTAATTACTATCAGGAAAGATTTAAGTACATTATGGTGGATGAATATCAGGATACCAATACTTCACAGTTTAAGCTTATATCAATGCTTGCGCAGAAATATGGCAACCTGTGCGTAGTTGGTGATGATGACCAGTCGATATATAAGTTCAGGGGTGCCAATATTACCAATATCCTTAACTTTGAAAATACATTTGAGGGAACAAAGGTAATAAAGCTTGAGCAGAATTACCGCTCAACCCAGACAATACTTAACGCTGCCAATGCAGTTATCCAGAATAATGTGGGCAGAAAGTCAAAAAGCCTGTGGACGGAGAATGGTGAAGGCGAGAAGGTTAATTATACACTTTACGAAAATGGCTATGACGAGGCGCAGGGCGTGGTTGACAGCATAAGCTCATATGTACGCGATGGCTGGAATTATAACGATATAGCTATTCTTTACAGAACCAATGCACAGTCGCGAGTTCTTGAAGAAAAACTTATGATGAAAAACATTCCGTACAGAATATATGGCGGTATCAGCTTCTATCAGAGAAAAGAAATCAAGGATATTCTTGCCTATCTTAAGACGATTGATAATGGTATGGACGGGCAGGCAGTAAGGCGTATTATAAATGTTCCTAAAAGGGGAATAGGTGCGACTACAATAGAGCGTGTGCAGGAATATGCAGACCAGAACGGCATAACTTTCTGGCAGGCGTTATGCGAGGCAGAGAACATTGATACGATAAAAAGAGGTGCCGGAAAAATAGAGCCATTTGTAACACTGATTAATTCACTCAAGGCAAAGCAGGAATTCCTAAGTCTTAAGGAACTTGTAAAGACAGTGCTTGACGACACAAGATATATAGAAAGTCTTGCGGAAAGCGAAACAGCAGAGGAAATAGAAGCAAGACAGGAAAATATTGATGAATTAATAAACAAGGTTGTAAGTTATGAAAATGGCTGTGCCGAAAAGGGCGAGGAAGTATCTCTTAGCGGCTTCTTAGAGGAAGTTGCGCTTATAGCTGACATAGACAATCTTGACGAATCAGAGAAGCAGGTTATGCTTATGACACTTCACAGTGCCAAAGGTCTTGAATTCCCAATCGTATTTATGACGGGTATGGAGGATGGACTTTTCCCAAGCTATATGACGATAGTATCGGATGACCCGACAGAGATAGAGGAAGAGCGCCGACTGTGTTATGTAGGTATAACAAGAGCTGAAAAAGTGCTTAATCTGAGCAGTGCAAAGATGCGTATGGTGCGCGGTGAAACGCAGATGAACAAGGTGTCAAGATTTATTAAGGAGATACCGGACGAATATCTTAATATAGAAAATAACAGCTCAGGTTATAAAGGAAAGATAGCATACGGCGGAAAAGATGAGTCCGAAGAGCAGCCTGTATACAATATACGTGCAAATGCAAAGGCGGCACTCAGCAGATATGGAAGCGGCAATGTAACATTTAAGGAGTCAGGCAGAGTAAAGCTTGGCGGTGCTTCAAAGTCTGGCGGTATGTATAAAAGCACAGGTTATGGCAATACTACATATGGTTCAGGAAGAGAAGGCGGTACAGGCTTTTCAACACCTTATAGCAGGACAGGTCTGACTGGATATGGAAGTGGTGCGACAGGAACACGCAATACAGGAAGTGTAAGTTATTATGGTTCAGCAAGTCCATATGGTACAAGCGTTAAGAAGCCGGGAGCATATAGTGCGCATCCAAAGAAGGATAAGGTGGATGAAGCGACTAAAGAGGCTATACGTGATACTGCAAATGCGGGTGCGAATAAGAAGGTTGGTTTCGGAAAAGAGTTTCCTATGGACATATTTGACTTAAAGAAGCCAGCTAAAAAGGAGGCAGGCGCAGCTTCTTCAGGTATGTCAGGCTCTTCAAATGCAGTCAGCGCTGGTACGTCAGCATCAAAAAGCAGCAAGGGAGGCGTGGCTTCAACAGGACTTGGATATTCAGTTGGTGACACTATTGAACATAGCAAGTTTGGCAGGGGCAAGGTTATATCTATAGAGTCCGGCGAACGTGACTATATGGTATCCGTGAAGTTTGAGCAGGCAGGTCTTAAGAAAATGCTTGCAGGTTTCGCCAGATTAAAGAAGATATAATCAAATATGGTGACAAATAAAACCGATTGTGATACAATATATTTACTTTATTATGTGGCTGGAAAGGAGCGGTTGTTATGAATAAGGATAAGATTGAGGAGCTTATTGCAGCAAGTAAGCTTAATGAACTTCTTCGTAAGAAGGAAGCAGAAGAAGATAAGAAGAAAAGTAATGTAATTATTATAGTATTAGCAGTTATCGGAGCTGTTGCAGCTTTAGCAGCAATTGTATATGCTATATACAGATACTTTACACCTGATTATCTTGATGATTTTGATGACGACTTCGATGATGATGACTTTGAAGACGATTTTGAAGATGAAGAAGATGACTTCGAGAACTAATTAGTACTAATTGGGCAAGGCAGGTAGAAGTAATATATTTTATTCTGACTGCGGTCAGAAGTTAATGTATTGAATAAAAGAATAATACTAAGGTATATATAGACCACTGGCAGGTTATGTAATCGGTCAGTGGTCTTTTTCCTTGTGATGTGGTGTTTTAAGATGGGAAGGAAAGCGGTTGCAAAGCAGACATTTATTATTGGATGATTTATTCGGTTAATAGCAATATAGTTATGCGGAGAATGTAAGGGTGTGTATTAGTGTGAGATAGAAGAACAGCGATTGACTTTACAAAAATATATTTAAAATGCAACATTATAATGACCTTGGAGAGGGTCTAAAAAAACTACTACTATAGATAATATAAGGAAGAATATAGATGAAAAAAGGCGGAATATATACAGGTTACGTGGAGAGTGTTGATTTTCCTAATAAGGGAAATGTGGTAGTCAGGACGGAGGAAGACGGACAGGTTATAGAAGAAAAGGCTGTTGTAAAGAATTCCATACCGGGACAGACAGTTAAGTTTATGGTAAACAAGAAGAAACACGGCAAATGTGAGGGAAGACTTCTTGAAGTTGTCTGTCAGGCAGATGCAGAAACTAACGAAAGATGTGAGCATTTTGGGAAATGCGGTGGCTGTGTATACCAGACTGTAAGGTATGAAGAACAGTTAAAGATGAAAGAGGCAGCAGTTAAGAAGCTTCTTGACCCTGTTATAAATACAGAATACGAGTGGGAAGGAATAATTGGAAGTCCGGTATCAAGCGAATACCGCAATAAGATGGAATTCTCATTTGGTGATGAGGTAAAAGATGGTCCTATAGCCTTAGGTTTACATAAGAGAAACAGTATGTACGACATAGTCACAGTAACCGGCTGTAAGATTGTTGATAATGATTACAGAAAAATACTTAAGTGTGTATATGATTATGCACTTGAAAAAAATCTGACATACTACCATAAGATGAAGCACGAGGGCTATTTAAGACATTTGCTTGTAAGAAAGGCAGTAAAAACAGGACAAATTCTTGTGGATATCGTAACAACTACAGTGAATGATATTCCGATGGATGAGCTGGCAGACAGATTAAAGTCGCTGTCACTTGACGGACAGATAACAGGCTTTTTACACACTTACAATGACAGTGTTGCCGATGCGGTAATAAATGAAAAGACAGAGGTAGTATTTGGAAGAGATTATATCGAAGAGGAGCTTCTTGGACTTAAGTTTAAGATTACAACATTTTCATTCTTCCAGACTAATTCACTTGGCGCGGAGGTTCTTTACTCAAAGGCAAGAGACTATGTCGGAACAACTAAGGATAAGGTTATCTTCGACCTGTACAGCGGAACAGGAACGATAGCACAGATACTTGCACCTGTTGCAAAGAAGGTTATCGGCGTTGAGATAATACCGGAGGCTGTTGAGGCTGCTAAGATTAATGCCGGAATAAATGGTCTTACTAACTGTGAATTTATCGCAGATGATGTACTTAATGCACTTGATAACATAAAGGACAAGCCGGACTTCATAGTTCTTGACCCACCAAGAGATGGTATCAATCCGAAGGCACTTAAGAAGATAATTGATTATGGCGTGGAGTCAATGGTGTACATTTCCTGCAAGCCTACAAGCCTTGCAAGAGATTTGGTTATGTTGCAGGAGAGCGGATATGAGGTTAAGAAGGGCTGTTGTATAGATATGTTTCCGAATACTGGACATTGTGAGTCAATCGTGCTATTGTCCCGAAAAGATAAATAGAAGCCCTTGAATTTACGCACTTTGTAGAGTTTTTCAGCTTCAACAGGATTGCTGAAAATCACAAGGAAAAAGAGCTTGTGAGGAAGGTAACGGTTGTTGTGGCATTAGACCTCGGTTGTGGGAACACAAAGAATTCTGAATATGAAAGTAAATAGAGAACTATCAGATCTGTTGATAGAACGTAGGGATACTTGAAAGAGTGTCCCTATTTTTTATAGTGTGCCTAGCGGCGCACGTTTCTAATGGGTGAGAGTCCCTAATCCACCCTAGTAGTGGGAAGGATATAGCCAAGACCAAGGGTGTCCATCGTGAGGTGGAATTCGAAGGAAGGTGGAGGCAAATCTCTGGTCTGACGAACAGAAATCACATCAGGCTACAGTTAAGGATAAGGTTGCTATACAAACTAAAGTCCAATAACTACTCGGAATTAATTGTGGTAAATGTGGCAGATGGATGGAGAGAAAGAAACGTGTGATACCTAGGGAGGTCTCATAGGTAGGTAGAAACAGAGTATGAAACCTATAGTAACAACTAACTATGAGAAGTCAGCAGAGGTCATAGTACCATTATGGTTGCAAACATAATGGGAAGGACTGAACTTTAGGAGATGTGAGTAAATGAATGTAACCAAAGATGGATTAAAGAACAGACAACTTCATATTGAGGACTATCTGCAAATGGTATCTGCGGAACAGAAAGAATATGCAGAAGTGTTTGCCCATCAGAGGATTACTGAAAACAACGACATCATCACAGATTTTCAAACGGACAATCTGATGGAACAGATTTTACACAAGGACAACCTTAACAAGGCTTATAAGAAAGTAAAATCAAACAAAGGGGCAGGCGGTATTGATGGAATGAGCGTGGAAGAACTTCTAGGCTATCTTAGAAATAACCAAGAGCAACTAATCCAGAAGATGAAAGATGGGAAATATAAACCTAATCCAGTACGTAGGGTAGAAATACCCAAAGAAACCAAAGGCGAGTTCAGAAAACTGGGAGTACCAACAGTGGTAGATAGAGTGTTTCAACAGGCAATTACACAGGTACTTTCGCCGATATATGAGAAACAGTTTTCGGAGAATAGTTTTGGTTTTCGACCAGACAGAGGTGCACACGATGCACTGAAACAATGCCAGACGAATGTAAATGATGGATATGTATACGTGGTAGATATGGATTTAGAGAAATTCTTTGACACAGTATGTCAAAGCAAACTAATAGAAGTATTATCACGCACCATCAAGGATGGGCGGGTAATATCGCTCATTCACAAATATCTCAATGCTGGAGTTATCAGTAGAGGAATATTTGAAAAGACAGAGGTCGGTATGCCACAAGGTGGACCATTAAGCCCCCTCTTAAGTAACATAATGCTGAATGAATTGGATAAGGAACTTACACGCAGAGGGCATAGATTTGTCCGATACGCAGATGATTGTATGATTTTCTGTAAAAGCAGAAAAAGTGCAGAAAGAACCTTAAACAACATAGTGCCATATATTGAGGGAAAACTATTCCTTAAAGTAAATCGCACCAAAACGTGCGTGGCACATATCAGCAGAGTCAAATACCTTGGCTATAGCTTCTATAGATACAAGGGAACGTGCAGATTTCGGGTACATCCAAAATCAGTAATAAAGATGAAGAATAAAATCAGAGAGCTTACTGACAGACATAACGGATGGGGAAATGAATATCGAGCATTAAAACTGACACAGTTTATTAGAGGATGGGTAAATTATTTTGGAATGGCAGATATGAAAAGACTGTTACAGAGCAATGATGAGTGGCTACGCCATAGAATAAGGGCAATTTATTGGAAACAATGGAAGAAAGTCAAAACAAAGTTTAAAGAACTCAAAAAGTTAGGTGTAGAAGAGGAAAGAGCGTGGATATGCGCAAATATGCGTAATGGGAATTGGTTCTGTAGCGGATATATCACTCTTCAAGGTGCATTTAACAATAAGAAACTCCGTGAACTAGGCTATCCTACATTCACAGAGTTTTACTTGAAAATATGTGAAAACTAAAGAACCGCCGTATACCGAACGGTACGTACGGTGGTGTGGGAGGTCGGTAGATAAAATAATTATCTACCTCCTACCCGATTGTTTTAATTTTATATTATTTTATAAAACTATAGTTCTGGTTGTTAAAATATATTAATATTTACTACATAGTGTTATTTATTTACCAAATGCAGAAGTTGCTAGAGATGTAAGTTGATTTTTATAGTTAATAATAATTACAAAAGAATATGGAGGAATAAGGTATGTCAGTAGCGGGAGTAAGTTCTAATAATACATATAATTCTGGTGGTATGTCATATGCTGCAACTGCTAAAACAGATAAAAAGAAAAAGCTGTTCACTATTTTATGTAGGAAAAAAGCATAACCACTATGCCAAGTATGACAAGGATAACACCAGTTGCGCGGTTGAGTGTCTTTGGAGTGGCTTTATTTGCAAATACAGCGGCAATTCTTGCCCATATAAATGTAAATACAATACATAATATCCACACAGTTATATCAGGAATTCCGCCAATCGCAAAGTGTGATACAGCACCTGTAAATGCTGTAAATGCCATAATAAATACGCTTGTTCCTACAGCAGTTTTAAGTTCATATCCAAGTACGGAAGTAAGAATAAGTAACATCATCATACCGCCGCCAGCACCGATGAAGCCGCATATAAAGCCAATTAATACGCCACACACAACTGACTGAATGGCACGTTTCTTAGCTGATACGCTCTCCATAGCTTCCTTTGTAGTCATAACAGGTCTTACGATGAATTTAATTCCAAGAAGGAATGTCATAAATACGGAGAAGTTACCCATTGTCGTTGAAGGAACAAGGCTTGATACATAGCTTCCAACAACTGTAAATATAAGAACACTGACCATCATAATAAGTCCGTTTTTAATGTCAAGGTTCTTATTTTTTCCATATGTGTACGCTGATATGGCGCTGGCAAGCACATCAGAAGAAAGTGCGATACCGACAGCCATATAAGGCTCCATTCCTAAAAATGTGATAAGCATAGGGCTGATTACGGCAGCGGCGCTCATACCAGCAAATCCGGTACCAAGTCCGGCTCCCATACCAGCAAAAAATGTTACAGCAATAATTAATAATATTGACATATAATATCCTCTTTTCTGCGCACGATTTTGATAATAATAGTTTCGTGTCAGGTACGCACTGACACGAATATAGTAGTGTAATTTATATGTATAATGTTGAAACCTCTAAGATAGATTGTTCTTGATATCTAATTAATTTCCTTTAAGTATTTTATCAAGATTATTTTCAATCTGTTTCATACCCGTAAAAAAAGCTTCTCTCGTGGCAGTGTCCATATTATCAAAAAGATGTTCAAGAAAATCTTTTTGCAAAGCCTGCCCTTCTTTAATTATTTCGTCTGCCGCAGGTGTGCATATAAGCTGGGTTTTTCTGCGGTCGCCTTCTGTTTCTTTTCGTATGATGTAGCCATCTCCCACAAGCCTGTCCACATTGACAGAAACAAGATTTGCTTTAATCTTTCTTACTTCAACTATATCTCTTGCAGTAGTGTATTCAGGATTATTTGCAAGAAACATAAGAATATCGAAAGCAGTCTGTGGAAGATTAAGCTTGTGCAAAAGCGGCTTGCATACGGAATTATATGCAAGATTGATTTTCTGCGCGAATTCAATTCCTGAGTTCATAAGATTATTAGTCCTCCTTATAAAGATTGAAAAACTACAAAAACGAATAGTTCAAATTTGAAGTATTATAACATAGATATATTGATTAGTAAATAATGAAAGCAGCATAAAAATGTTGTAATATAATTAAAATTATGTTGGTTTAAAAGTTAAATTTAATATACTAACAGATTGGTAGATTGCGGAGCAGGAGAAACAATTCATCCGGTAGAGATACCAGAGTGTTATAAAGATAAATTTGAACTTATATATCATAAAGAATATCCAGTAAATGTATATTTTACACGCAAAAGCTGGAATGGAACGAATGAAAGCGTGCAGAGGTGTTGGTTCTTCTCTTTCAGATGAAGAGATAAAACAGTGGGAGAGCGAACATAAGAAGCTGCTTATGGAAAAAGCACCAGAAGAATTTGATGTATTACATTATGCGGCAATAGCAGAGCTTAAGTTAAAGTAAATATCCCATTCAGAAATAACATTATCCCAAAACAGAAGAAAGTGAGGATATTAAAAATGCTATTGAAGAAGCAGATTATGAAGTAACAGGAATTGAATAATTATAAAGTATATTTCTTTCTATACTTCGAAGGCAGCATATGATACTGTTCCTTGAAAGCAGAACCAAACTTGCTCTGTGTATCGTAGAGTAATACCAGTTCCTTGTAATTGCGTGGTGTGTGGCATTTTTAGTACACGCGGCAGGTACGCTTTTTAGACTGGCATAATATTAGCTGATATTTAAAAAGCAGTTGCTATTATAAAATGGTATTTTGGAGAGGAAGGAGAGTTTTTATGAATGTAGCAAGTATTATTGTTATGGCAGGTATAGTAATGTTGTTTCTTGTGGCTGTCGTGATAACAAAAAGGAAAAAAGTGATATCAAGATGTAATGGAAATTGTTCGGCGTGTGCTTTGAAATGTGATAAATAGAGATTTCAAAAGTTATATTAATATATAGACTCATAGGACAAAATGTGTTGATAGAAACTGCTCTTAGCCCCTTAAAATCAAGGGCTGAGGGCAGTTTAATCCTTATAAATTAAACAAGTCGCTATGAGTTCCAGTACGTGTAAGTGTAAGTACAAGTACATCATCTTCATAACGATAGACCAGAAGCTAGTCCGGTTGAATGTGACATTCTCTGTGACCAATCCAATTACCAGATAACTGATGGTCTTTATATTTTGCATCCAATGGTTCTCTAGTTAGTAATTAGAAATACAATAAGAAATGCAGACTCCATTATATTTTACTTAGCTAGAACACTTATTATAATTATTGCTTGAAGGTATTTTTATGGCTAAATATAAGAAAAAGTTAGATGATGATATACGGTGTCCTCTTGAATATGGATTAATGATATTTGGTGGTAAATGAAGGAAATTCTTCATAAGTTATTTGGAAAATGTTCGGATATGACATTTATAGAACCATCTTTCCGCTGTGATTATGGTTTTAATATATATACGGAAGGTCTGGCAGTTATTAATTATAACTGTGTGATATTGGATACTTCTCCAGTGCATATCGGGGCAAATGCTTTTATTGCGCCAGGAGTATGTATTGCATGTGCCGGACATTCGATTGACCATGAACCGAGGGCAAAAGGAATTAGTACATCAAAGCCGGTTACGATTGAAAAAGATGTGTGGATTGGCGCCAATTCTGTAATATGTGGCGGCGTTACTATTGGTGAGGGAAGCGTGATAGGTGCAGGAAGTGTTGTCACAAAGAGTATTCCTGCCAATGTGGTGGCTGTTGGTAATCCTTGCAGAGTACTTCGCGAAGTGCGTGAGGAAGATAGAATTCCGATGGATGAGCTGGCATTTTAAAGTTTCAGAAATATAATGATATCAGGGTGCTATGTGCCAGTGGCGCATGTTTATCACGAACCGAAGCGGAGCGTAGACGTGGGAGTGCGTAGTACGGAACAATCCATAGGTATCATAGCTGGGGGCTTTTGACCCTGATATCATTATATATAATTAAATGCGAAAAGTAAGTTCTATGTTAATTTACAATTCAATCTAGAATTCTTTATTTTTCATAATATTGTAACTTATTAAATACGATACTAAAAGCGCAATTAATACAGACATAATCCCTATTAATATAATAATCCAATCAGCTATCTGGTCAAAATAATGAAGTATATTCATTAGAGTTTCAAAGTTGACGATTTTTTTTAATACAAAAATTAATGCAGCAATTATTCCAACGACAACTAACAATGTTACACGGCTTTTTTCAGCTCCATATTTTATTTGTAATGGAAGTATTATAGCTACAAATAAAAGCATTATCAGTGGTGCTGCAAGAATGTCAGATATGTTTGATTCAATATTAACATTTATACCTTTTAATGCCTGTGATGTCAGAAATATCAAAGTAGCAGCTATACATGAAACAAGAGTTCCAGCTATACAGAATATATATTTTTCACTCACATATACTTTCGAGTCAATAGGAAGAGTCATTAAAAAGCGGTAGCCGTTATCATATTCATCATATGATATGGTTCCTATCATAACAATTATCATAAGCATAGGTAGATATGACAGAATAAATGTACCATCCTGTGAATATCCAATAAATATAGATAATGCAAGGAATAGTAAAAGAGCTTTCTTTCTTTGCATTAATATTCTTATATCTTTTTCAAATAATCCTGCCATTATTTATAACCTCCAGTCATCATAAGAATTAATTCGTCTATACCGCCATTTTCGACAACAATTCCGGGATAATTTTCTTTATAAAATGCTTTGCTTTTTACAAAACATGCATAGCCATAATTTTCTTTCAGGCTATTTAAAATGTAACTTTTATCCAGCTCTTTAAACTGCTCCTCATTTACTTTAAGTACACCATATTGTTCTACTATTGCATCGGTATCCTCATGTAATATAATCCTGCCATTATGGATAAGGTAAATATCATCACATAAATTTTCCAAATCAGATGATATATGGGAGGTGATTAATATCGAGCGTGTATCATCAAATGAAACATATTGCCGCAACATATCTAAAACTTCATTTCTGGCTTCTACATCAAGTCCGGTTGTTGGTTCATCTAATATAAGAAGTCTGGCTTTATGTGTTATTGCAACAAGAATTTTAAGTTTTACTTTCATTCCCGATGAAAATTCTGCAATTTTTTTATTTTTAGGAATGTTGAGTTCAATACATTTTTTATTGAAATATTCTCTTTCAAATTCCGGATACATATGTTTTAATATATGTTCAATATCTGACACGTTTAACTGTGTACTAAATCCCGAATTATCTAAGAAAACTCCAAGATTTAACTTATCTGAAGGAGTCAGTTTTTCTGCTGGAATTCCAAAGGTTTTTACAGTACCGCTGTCAGGTTTTATAAGTCCTGTTATTAATCCTATAGCTGTGCTTTTACCAGCTCCGTTTTTACCTACAAGTCCTGTAATTACACCTTGTGGAATATTCATAAATGGAATATCAAAATTATAATTTTTATAAGCTTTTTTGACATTTTCAAATGTAATCATTTAATTATTACCTATCAGCAGATTAACAATTTCAATTATTTCAGTATCATTCATACCTATTGACTTAGCTTTATCAATTACTTTTATGAAATCATCTTCTACTGCCTTTCGTCTTGCTTCAATAGCTACCTGTTTATCAGTAGCTGTTACATATGTTCCTTTTCCGTGAACTGTTGTTACAAATCCGTCTGCTTCAAGCCCATCATAGGCTTTTTTAACAGTAAGGGCGCTTATGCGAAGCTCACCTGCAAGCGTCCTTACAGATGGAAGTGCTTCATTCTCTTTTATATCAGAGTTAATTATTCCAGTTTTAATCTGTTCCATTAGCTGTTCATATATTGGAATCATTGAAGAGTGATTTAAAATAATATGCATATTATGGTTCTCCTTTACAATAAACAGTATATAACAGTATACAACAGTTGTCAACTGTTATATACTGTTTATTATAAATTTTACGATATTTAATAGTGGATAGTATATGAGGCAGAAAGTAAAAGAATAATAAAAGATTAAAAAATGCAATATATTGCATACTAGAATAAATAGTGCTATACTAAAAAATGTGTTAAGTATTAGACTAAAAATTGAAAATTAAGTATTAAATTAATGGTTAATACTTAAAAATTATGAACTAAGAACTTATTATTAATAGTTAAAAACAAAGGATTAAAAATAAAATCATTTGCAGGCAGAAACAAAAGTGCAGCAGTGTGAAAATAGATTTTTTACACGCAAAGTTTGTGTATGAGCGCACTTGCCACAAACTTGATATGCAAAAAAATATACGCAGAAAAGAGGATTATTATGAAAATATTTTTTTATGCCCTTAGAGAATATGACGAGCAGAAATATGTTGAAAAATTTGCAAAGCAGTATTCATTTGAGTATGCATTTACATCAGATTATCCGTCAATGGATAATATCGGACTGGCGAAAGGATATGATGCGATATCAATTATAACCAATCCAATGTATCCGGAAATACTTGATGCACTTCATAATGAGGGCGTTAAGTATATATCAACGAGAAGCATAGGCTATGAGCATATTGATATTGAGTATGCACATTCAATTGGTATGAAAGCTGCCCACGTAGTATATTCACCAAACAGTGTTGCCAATTATACGATTATGTTAATGCTCATGGCATGCCGTAATATGCCTTGGATAATGAAAAAGGCGGATTGTCAGGATTACTCATTAAAAGGTAAAGTTGGAAAAGAATTATCAACATCGACAGTCGGTGTAATAGGAACTGGTAATATAGGTAAGACGGTTGTTAAGCATTTATCTGGCTTTGGATGCCGTATATTGGCATATTCCTGTTATGAGGATGAAGAAGTAAAGAAGTACGCAGAGTATGTAAGTTTAGATGAACTTTTGAAAAATTCGGACATTATAACATTGCACGTTCCGGGAAATGCTGAGAATACACATCTTATTGATGAAACAGCATTTGAGAAAATGAAAGATGGAGTTATAATAGTTAACACAGCAAGAGGACCTATAGTAGATACGCAGGCACTTATAGCATCATTAAAGAGTGGAAAGGTCGGATTTGCTGCGCTTGATACTTTTGAGGGAGAGGCTGGACTATATTATCTTAATAAGGAAACGCAGAAGCTTGACAATGATAATATGGCAATTTTAAAGAGCTTTCCAAATGTGATACTCTCACCTCATATGGCATTTTATACTGAGCAGGCGGTGTCTGATATGGTGGAGAATTCTATTAGGGGAATACTTGGTCTGGAAAATGGTGACAATAGTCTGGAGGTTATATAATTTCAAGTGTTATAATAAACCTTTAAATTATATTGTAAACTATAAATGAGTAAATAAAGAAAATATCCCAATAAGTTTTTTGTTTGTGACGCAAATAAGTAACAAAAGATAAAATTTTGTGACGTAGAGAAGTTTAAATAACTAACAAAAGATAAGGCTTTGTAGAATAGACAAAATTAATTATATAATTTCTGAGATTTATTCATTTATAATTATAAATATAAAATTAGGACTAAAAAAAATGTTTCAAAAATAAAGTGATAGCTATAAATTAGCTAATTTAAAATAGAGTTGCAGCAGGAAAGGATGGTTTCAATTTTATTGCGTAGTTATATAGAATGTGTTTATAATAAAATATAAAAAAAGAGTGTGAACATTTTCATAAAAAGGGAGTAATAAAAGGATGAGTGTGCAGACAGATTGTGAGATGTTATCTGTTCAGGCGATGGAATCATATGCCAGAAAATATAATATTTCAGGAAATGATGTAGTTGAATTATTTCATAAAAATCAGGTTTTTGAAAAGATGATTATACAACATGAATATCTTCATCAAATAAGTTTTGAAGAAGTATTACAGTATGTAGAAAAAATTATAATGGAAAATTCAAAAGAATTAGTAGTTTATCATGGAAGCTGCTATGAATTTGAAAATATAGAACTTAATAAATCTCATAATAGAAGAGACTTTGGAAAAGGTTTTTATACTACAATTTTGAAATCACAGTCAAAGGAATGGGGCTATAGGCTTTCATTAAGAGAAAAAAAGAAAAATTATTTTATTTATGAATATTTATTTGAAGAAAATTCTGTATTAAATGTAAAAAGATTTGATACGTTAAGTGAGGAATGGTTAGAATTTATTAAAGAAAATAGAAGTAAAGGTGGATTACAGCATAAGTATGATGTGGTAATTGGACCTGTTGCGGATGATAATACAATGGAAACATGATATTGTTCCGAATCCTTCGTATATATATGAAACAAGGCAGACAGAAACAGCAGGCTATGATGTGGGAGAAAAGATATTGCAGATGGAGAATAAACCAACAGCAATATATTGTGCGAATGATATTACAGCAGTTGGTATATTAAAGGCTATGGCAAAGTCCAAGAATAAGTATATAAATATATCGGTTATATCAAGTGACGATATAGAACAGGCACAGTTTACGAAGCCTATGCTTACTACCGTAGCACTTCCAAAGGAAGAAATGGCACGCTTTGCAGTATATCTGTTAATAAACAGAATAAAAGGACAGCATACCAGCGTAACAAAAGTTGAACTGGAGGGGAAGCTGATAGCAAGGGAAAGCTGCGTAGATGTTGAGTATAGTAGCTGGAATTATTATATATAATGATGTGAATGTCAAAAGAGATTTTGCCACTCACTAATTTTTTTGGCGCGCGTTAGATGTCTAGATTTATAAACTAGTAGTTTGTATTTTGTGTTGGTGTGTGTAGTAAAATAGTGTATAATTATTAACAAGATATGAATGTGAAATGCAATTATGTTATTAGGAGGAAAATGATATGAAGTGGGGAATTATGGCTACAGGTAATATTGCAAAAAAATTTGCATCAACTATAAATCAGATGAGTAATGAAAATGAACAGCTTGCAGCAGTAGGCTCCCGGCACATGGATAGTGCAAAAGCTTTTGCCAGGGAGCATGACATTCCACGATATTATGATTCTTACGAAGCATTGGTAAAAGATCCGGATGTTGAGGCTGTTTATGTAGCAACACCGAATAGTTTACATTATGAGAATTGCAGACTTTGTCTTGAGCATGGTAAGCATGTACTTTGTGAAAAGCCATTTACAATAAATGAGAAACAGGCACAGGAGTTGTACAGGCTGGCAAAGGATAAGCATATTTTTATCATGGAGGGATTATGGATATGGTTTCTGCCATTGTATAATCGTCTGCGTAATATCCTTCTTCAGGGAACAATAGGAGAAATTAAACATATTTCCTGTCAGTATGGATTTGTTGCAACGGGTGCCAGAAAAGAGCGTAAATTTAACTCTGCACTTGGTGGAGGTGCTCTGTTGGATATTGGAATTTACAATCTGGGATTTTTGCGTATTGTTACAGGGTGTGATCCGCAGAATGTAGAAACCACAAAAGTACATATTAATGAGAATGGAACAGATGATTACAGTTGTCTCAAACTGACATATAATGATGGATGTATTGCAGAATCAGTCCAGACAATAGGACAGGAATTAAAACGTAATGCCAGAATTGAGGGAACAAAGGGAAGTATATTTTTGCCGGATTTCCAACACGCAAAGACCATGATACTTGAGGTGGATGGTAAAGAACCTGAAACAATCGAGTGCCCGGTTGATATAAATGGATTTGAATATGAGATTCGTGAAGCAGGCAGATGCATAGCATCAGGAAACAGCGCCAGTGCTATTTATACACCGGAAGACAGTATTGCACTTACAAGGCTGATGTATGATATCCGTATGAGCTGGAATATGATATTTGATGGTGAGATACAGGCATAAACCGACAAATAGATTATTTCAGATAAATTGAAATTGTCAATGCATAATAATAAAGAAGAATATGGGGCTATGTGTATTCTATGTGTCATTGCGCCAATAATCAAAAAGATTACAGGATATGACAAAAATATTAATAAATGAGTAAATTATACCATAAAAATCACCTTATCACTCTTTCATTTACAGACATTACATATTCCTGTACGTTATTCATATCTGGTTCATCAGGAAGAGATGTATTATTTGCAGCATACTGAAAACTCTTTTCATATTCTGACAATATATCATAAAAGGCGCTATTAAAGGTGTGGTCGCTGTTTTGATATTTTCCATTTCTGATATCCATAAGCATATCATGTTCGTTTTCTCTGTAGGTGTTAATTTCACCTTTTTCAAGAATATCTATAGCCATCATAAAAAGCCGTATAAGATGCATAGCATGTTTATTAAGGTGTTTATCATCCTTTTTCTTATTGCGTTTTCCAAGTTTATCATAATCTTTAACAACATTTGTCATTTCACTAAGCATGCCCTTATAGTCTCTTAATGGATAATGCTTTAAATTAGCATCAATGAATATTTCTGTGTCTAATTCAGGATTAACGGCTGTGTCTATATAGATATTAAGCTGCCCTTTATCAAAGGAGTTATAAGCAGAGTTAAATCTGTACATAGTATTTTTTACAGAGTTAAATATATGTTGTTCTTTGTCTGCCTGTGGATATGAGTCTCTTGCAAGTGCATTTTCTAATCTTCTTAGCTGTGCATCGGCATATCCGCCAAACGATTGTACTGCACGCTTTGATAGGAAAAGTGTTTTATTATTTATGAGTTCTTCGCCAATATTATTAAGATAAAGATAATGCTCTTTTCTTAGCCCTAAAAGCTCAATAGTATTTGGGTTGCAGCTAAGAAGGAGCTTGATAATTTTGTTAAATGTGTATATTGTTGTGTCAGTATTAGTGTCAACATACTGCTCATATTCTGTAAGTCCTATGAGATCAGATTTTCTGTTAAGTGTAATCCCCCTGACATCAATGTCGCTTTCAGCATTATTTGTACCATATGAATAACTGCCAGCTAATCCAAGCAGAATTATATTTTCCCCAAGATGTTCATCTGTCTTTAAGAAACTATATTCGGATGAATTTAATATATTTTTCGTAATCATTTATCCCTCCGTATCACCAAAATATTCAGATAGTGGGAAAAAGTGTACGCTTTTAAAAAGTGTAATATGTCATACACTTTTTTAAAATTCGCCCGCGTTGCTTCATTTTTCCCCTTTTTCTGTAACATTCACACATCCATTTTTTTTACTTATTATACTATACACTCTTTAAAATGTATAGAAAAGCATATATATCACAACAAGTCCATCCCTGTAATAAGTATGGTAATTGTTGCCTGTTTCTTTATTTGTATTAATTACTCAAACTTCGCACATAAATTTTAGCTATGCACCTTGAAAATTTAATATCTGGCAGTTATTCAGTTGTCAATGTTCAGCCTTTATGCAGCCTGCAGTTGTATTTTCATCATAGTAGGAAGTGCATCCATAAATGCATTCGCCAATTCATTGATTTTTTCGTCTGAAAGTTCAGTGTTATCTGAAAGCATTGTTCTGAACATTTGAAGCAGCATTGTGAAAAGTGTTCATCCAGGAGACAGAATTTAGATTAATTTTCACCAGTTTCTAGCAATAGAACCATTAATATGTAGTAGAAAATAATTTAATACTTTTTTTATAGATTTTTCCAATAAAGTATGTTATTTTATATCAGTTTATGGATAAACAAATGTGATAAAAGATCAATAATTTACAAAGAAAGGGAAAACTATCATGGAAAAGCTTAAAAAGCGTATAGCTAACTTAAAGGTTGCAGGAAAATTAAAAGTATATCGAATGACAGTACTTGTTATGACATTATTTTTAGTGTTGGTGGCACTGCTCTCGACATTAGTGATCCGTTCAAATATAGAGAAGATCACGGAGGTCTGGTCTCC
>ERZ791645.573-NODE-573-length-29668-cov-3.945767_pt1 | contig 29668 bp, 30 predicted proteins | sample MGYA00509939_ERZ791645 | MGnify/ENA primary metagenome ERZ791645 (study PRJEB30046, sample SAMN00715249) | human gut metagenome | study: EMG produced TPA metagenomics assembly of the A metagenome-wide association study of gut microbiota in type 2... | reverse complement strand
TACAATGAACAAGCTCATTGTATTGCCAACTATCTTTTTATGGCTGAACTGTTACGACACATAAAATCAGTATAAACTATATTCTGACATTTTTCAATAAAATCCAAGCAGATATTCACAATCCTCTCTGTTGCCTGTTACTGTTCAACCTACTGTGTGACCGGCAACGATTACAGTGTTAAGCTCTTTTACAGTCCACATACCGCTTTATAAGATTTTCAAGTTCTATATAGCCTATCGGCTTTGAAATATAATCGTCAAATCCCTCTGACAGATACATACTCTTTGCTCCAAGAACCGCATTTGCAGTCATCGCTATGACCGGAGTATCTTTATTAGGTGAATTTTCCATTTTTCTTATAAGTTTTAATGTCTCTATCCCGTCCATTCCTGGCATCATATGATCAAGAAGAACAAGGTCATACCTGTTGTTTTTCATAAGTTCAAGGCACATCTCTCCGCTGCTTGCAACCTCCACATTTATATCAGTGACACGAAGCAGTTCTTTTACAACTATCCTGTTTGTCTCAACATCATCGACAACAAGAATTTTTGCATCAGGTGCACTTATATGTGTATCCTCATGTTTTTCCCTGTTTTGCAGCTTCAAAACATTTTCACCGTTCTTCTCGTGCACTATCCTTTGCAATATCTGGACTTCAAAAACGGAACCTTTTCCAAATTCACTCCTCACACTTATCTCTCCACCCATAAGCCTTACGAGTTTTCTTGTGATGGCAAGACCAAGTCCATTCCCCTCTATCGTATGATTTCGCTGTTCTTCCGCCCTCTCAAACGGTGAAAAAATCCTTTCAATATCTTTCTTTTTTATACCACGCCCGGTATCTCTTATCTCAAATATCAGCATTATACTCTCCTTATCAGCCTTTTCCCAGCCGACACCGAGCGTAATCTGACCCTTATCCGTATATTTAACGGCATTGTTCATGATATTGATAATAACCTGCTTAATTCTCAAAACATCACCATGCAGATACATTGGAATATCCTTTGCCATATCAAGCCGGAACTTAAGCCCCTTTTCCCTGATTTTCAAAGAAACAAGATTGATTATATCATTGATTACAAACTTAAGATTATAATCCTCTGCAACTATATTTGTCTTACCCACCTCAAGCTTAGACAGATCAAGAATATCATTTATAATACCGAGCAATGTCTGTCCCGCATTTTTTATGTACGAAGCATACTTTGAAACCGTCTCAGAGTCAGACTCTCTCAAAATCATCTCATTCATTCCCAGCACCGTATTTAACGGTGTCCTTATCTCATGACTCATCTGTGCAAGGAAATTTGACTTTGCATTATTTGCATCATCTGCACTCTTTCTTGCTGCCTCAAGAGCTTCAATAGTCTTTATCTTATCTGTAAGATCATCAATGATAATAATATATCCCATTGTCTCGCCGTACTCATCAGATATCTGGTTTATATCAAGCCGGCAGTGAGCACCATTCGCCCTGCACCTTACATCTATCTTATTAGAATACCCACCATATTTAAGTTTTTCATTTCCCATTTCAAAAAGATCTGTAAACAAAACATTCTCACAATTTTGTTCTGAAATTTTCAGAAAATCCGTCGCACTTTTATTGACAATCCTAAGTTTCTTATTGTAATCATATATAAGAATCGGCGATTTGACCGAATAGTAAACAAACTCTGATACATTTTCCAGCTTAACTTTATTTTTATTTATAAAAAGATAAATTCTGTAAAGAAGCAGCACCCCAAATAACTGTGACAGTGTGCTTCCCGGAAAAGCATTAAATCCAAACACCGGCATTATCGTATCAAGCAGCATACCGGCAACAATAACACTCTCGCAAAACAACAGGCGTTTACCTACGATACGCTCCCACTTGCGCTCTCCGTTTTTTTTCATAAAACCACTGAGTGCAAACAAGCCTATAGCACACACAATACAATATATATCATATAATGTGTTCCATATTCCCGGAACAAACACATATGTCATACCTATTGCAGACATATGATATACCGTATTGCTTTTCTGCATTAAAAACGGATATAGCAGAATTGCCGAAAAAGCAAAGCCTTTTATCGCACTTATCCACAATCTCTTTTGTCCACACCATCTTGCAATGACTAACATAGCACATATCATATACATAAATGTGCCGACCATACCCGCACACCGCCAGTAATATGCACGAAGCGGATCTGTCTGAATCCATATAAATCCAAAACAGAAACTCCAAATGGAACTTCCTATACATACAAGTGCAAAAAGAATATTATTTATTTTTAATTTTTCCCTACTACGCAAAACACTCGCTGACATTATCGTAGTACAGACAAAAAAACCGAACATCACATACGATAGTATTCTGCCCATATCGCTCAACTCCTCTACATTGGCTGTCCCGTTCACACCTATTATGCATCCGTCAGCCTAAAATGCACTTCACCGTCACTATCTTTTAAAAGTACATTATCATATTTACAAAATTTAATCAGGCAGACTTGGAATAAGTTCAACATAAACCTGATCAAACTCCTTTCTAAGTTCTGCTCTGATGTCATTACGAAGCTGCAAAAGAATTTTTGTATTTATCAGATCATTGTGACTTTTAAAATAAATCTCAACCCATGTTTTTCTTCCCGTCTGAATAACATCAAGAAATTCAATATCACAATACACCTTGTCCATATGCTTTTCCGCAACAAATCTTATACTATCCATTATATCCTGTTCGGGGGCAAAAAGCACCAGATTTTTCAGATTTACAAAAATCATTTTCACCGGTTCTATAAGAAGGAAACAAGCCATCACTATGGCAACCACAGGATCGACATAATATGCAATCCATGCAAACTGCGTTTTCTTAACAAGTATCTGTATAAAAAAAGCAACCGCCACACCAAAGCTTGAGATAATATCCAGTTTCCATATGTAAATCTCCGCCTGAATCGTTAGAGAAGCGTATTTTCTGCTGAAATAGTACATTAAAATATAGATTATAAGACACCCCGCACATACCGCAAGCTCAAAAACAGCGATACTCCCACCATCAACATGCCTGCCCCCGTGAAAAATCGTATAGAGATTGTCCCACACGAGCTGAATCGTTATAACAAGCAAAACGCTGTATTTGATAACTACAAAGAGAGACTCCACCTGCGAAAATCCATACGGTCTTTTTTCCGTGACCGGCTTATACAAAAGAGGTACGAGCACCATAAACGGTCCTATCATTATCAAATCTGTAACATCAAAAATACAATCCATCAAAAGCGAATGTGATTTTGTATAATATGCCATAAATCCTTCTGACAGCATAAACAAAATACTTCCTATTAAAGAGATATTCATGATAATCTTTTCGTATCTCATTTTGTTTTGATTTTTTTCATTTTCTCCCACACCAAAACCTCCCTCATTCCCGATTTTTTCATTTTATAAGCTGCTTCGCACCCCGACTGCCGCCTGTAACTTTGTTTTTCTTCTTCCATGTACTTTTTGCCTGTATCTTTCCGTTTTTTTCACATTCAATATCAAAGATGTTTTTCAAACCGTCCCATGATGTTAAGACCATCCTTCTCAACAACAAAAGCGTGCTCATCAATCTGCTTTAACTCTCTCCTAAGCTGTGCACACTCATATTTAGATAAAATAACAATCGTCATATAAGTCTTTTCCTCAGTATAACCGCCCTTTGCCTCCCACCATGTAGCATCACGCTTAAACTGCTTCACTATATAATCCATTATCTGAACAGGTTCTTTCTTGGTAAAGATAATAACCTCAGCATTTATATTCTGCGTGTGAGTGCGGTCTGTCACGAGCATACTTACTGCCGAATAGATTATACAATAAATTGCCGTCTGAACGCCAAACAAAACAGCACAAATTCCATACACGACGGCATTTAACATGAGTGAAATCCTGCCGACCGAAAATCCCTTAAACTTCTTTGTAAAGAACATTCCTACAATATCCATTCCACCGCTTGAACCACCTGACCTCAAAGCAATACCTATACCTGCACCACCAAATATACCACCTATGATACTCGCTGAAAGTGCATCCGCAACAATAGGCTTAGCCGGTATCGGCACAACACTCAGAAACAAAGTCTGACTAACCACACACACAAGAGTTCTCGCAAAAAAATTCTTACTTATTGAGAAATATGCCAAAATAAAAAGTGGCACATTGAGAAGCATATTGATAACACCTGCAATATCCGTACTTCCCGAAAAAAGATGCAGATACCTGACAAGAAATGTTCTGATTATCTGACTGACACCAAGCACTCCACCATTATACAGGTCAGCGGGCACGATAAAGAAATTTATGCCCATAGAAAAAATCAGCATACCCACGACCGCCGTAATATTTCTTTTCCAAAATTCCATCTGTTTATGAGTTATAATAATTCCCATAGCAATCCTCATCTCCGTACAATTATTTGTACACATCAGATATGCTTCAAGTGTGTATCAAATGTATGCATACACAAATCTGATGTGCAATTTTTTACTGTCCTAATTTTATTATCGGCATTTTTTCATCTCTTAATTCCATAAAAGAGAGCAAAACCAGCATTTTGCTCCTAGTGTACTTTACGAACATTTTCCTATACAATAAAAAAAAGTCCCTACCCAACAGACCAAACTGCCAAACGAGGACTTTCAATGCGCCTCCAGGGGTTCGAACCCTGGACACCCTGATTAAGAGTCAGGTGCTCTGCCAACTGAGCTAGAAGCGCATACAATATAAATAACACCGCTGTCTTGCGACAACGATATTACTATATCACACTGTTTTTTATGTGTCAACAGTTTTTTACAATTTTTTTCATCTTTTATGACTCAGACGGAGTGATAAGGTCTCGGCTGTTTTATTGTAATCCATCTTCTCCCAGTCAAAAAGGGGCTTGTGAAAATAATCATGAATTCATAAGAAGAATACTTCTGGCCTTATTTTGACTGATGAATACTATTTTGATGAAAATCAGCCACGCAAAGTAAGAATAAAGATTTCTGTATCAGCAGAAATGTCATTATTAACACTAAAAAAGCCGGAGTCCTACGCAGTTGGGATGAGCTCCATAACACTCTCTTTGAGACATGTACGGATAATTATGGACTAATTCCAATATATTTTTATCATCATCTGATAGTGTTAATTCCTTGCTTTGGGTAGTTTGGTGTGTTTGGGTAGCCACACCATTGACACCAAACTCACCTTTTACCTTACGGTACATATTTACTCTGAAATCGCCATCAAAATCAATCAGCCCTGGCTTTGGTAATCCGTACTCCTCACAGGCTTCAAATAACCTCGGTATTCCGGTTCCCCATTTTATGTTTGATCTGCCGTCATGTAATATGGTTCCTGTATCACACGACTAAATTTTCTTGTATCACTTGCAAGTGGTTATCCCTTACGGACAATTAAAGTATATCAATGCAGGTATTTAATAAAGAGAACCCAGAAGGTAAGTTACTGGTACTGATGGGAAAATTTGCGAAAAAAAATAGGCAGCTCTCTTTCGAACTGCCTACCCGCCAATGGGATATTCGGATCAGGGCTTTACCCACGCCTCCCTACGGATATTACTATTATATTCAAACATTACTATTAAAATTCACTGATTTCATCGTATAGTATCTCCCATTGTTCCGGAAGTATTTTTAATGTATAAATATCTACACTGCTCTTTTTTATCAGTTTCACCAAATCCTTCTTCATGGACTTCGCATCTTCAACAGACAACAATTTCTTCAATGCGTATAATCTGGAATATAAATCATTGTTCTTAGGTAACAGATTTTCTGCATCTTTCTGATGTCGTAGTACAATGGAGGATTTCAGTCCAACCACCATGGAATTATGTGCACAATAATTTCTCAAATTTCGTACACCATCTAGCCATGTATCCACCAGTTCCGTATCTCCTTTAGAATATCTTTTCTCATGAAACAGATATGTAAGCACACCCTTTCTCAAATCGCCGCGAAGATAATTATACATCATTGACATAGTACCAAATTCCGTATAACTGAATGTTACCCATATTGGGAGTTTATTGGTATGCCTGTTTCCACCTTTACGATACTCTTTTAGTTCCGGATATTTAACAACATTTTTTCTCAGTTTTTCTTCTTTGCGTACAATATCATCATAGAAAACGCTTTCAAAATATTTTATATTCGTTTTTCTCTTCTTGGTATCCCTCTCTCCTCTTGACGGAGCATAATACTCCTTTTTCATATAAAAAGTCCCATCCTGTGCCTTTATCGCACAGGCATTAGATATTGCACTCTTAAATCGCACTTCGACACGATTGCAATAATAAATAAGTATTCTCCTCAGATCAACATCAAACTGATACAATGCAAACAATGCATCCTGTGACGATTTATAACCCACATTCTCAACATTAGAAAGCAAAAATTTTCCATATCTGCTCGCTCTAAAATATCCTGCATGCAGTAAAAAACGACGCATTCGTATTCGTTGTCTAAAAGACACATACTTTTTCATCATGTCTATCTGTTCTTCAAGCGTAATCGGTAATTCCTTTTGTGCCATTTTATCTCTCCTTTAGGTAAAAAAAAAGAATGGATATACCATTCTTAATCCCGCTAATGGGATATTTGGATTAAGGCATTACCCATGCCTCCCTACGGCCTATAATTATATTAACACATATTTCAGAACAATGCAAGGCACAACTTGCCGTCTCTGACAATAATTGACCCTGAACTGTTATAACCTCCTAAGCCCCATATCTGTTTGGAATAAGATTATGCATTTCCCCTTTTTTATCATACATTCTGATATAACCGTTAGCGTAAATATCTGTATCACTGTCAGTTTCAAACACACATACACTAAACTTAAGCATACCCGCTTTCTTTATATACATCTCACAATTCTGAGCTGCAACAGTCTGATTGCCAACCCTTATATACTTACAATCTGACGGTGCGACCACACTTAAATACATATTTTTTGAACATACGCCGCTTTCTTCCGGTTTACATATGGTATAAATATTTGCCTGCGTGTAATCTATACTTGCAAGATAATCTGCCGGAATAAAAAACTCCTTACTTTTAAATCTGCGGTACCTGTCAGACCTCGCTTTCACAGACACACGATACCCGTCAAACTTCTGCAAAACCGGAATATAATCCGAGTTCTCATTTTTGTCACTATAAGCAGCATTGTCTGAAACATCACCGGACTCCGACTCCCCATCGTCATATGGCTTTCCTACATCTGTCATTCTCAACCACAGATTCATATCACCTACCGGCTCACTTTTCCAGCTTCTATGTATAGAATTGTTTCTGTTAAAAATACTCATATCATTTTTAACTGATATATCCGACTTTGCCAATGCTGCTTTGACCGGCTGTGAAACTTTGGTCTTACTTGTTTTTCCACCAAAGAAAAATACTATGACAAATGCAAAAACCACCGCAAGCATTGCAATTCCAAGTAAAGTCCCTATTATATTTTCATAAATCTCTCTACGCATAACTTTTTCCTCCCTTTTGAACTTCCTGTATTTCCCGTATATATTTATTTCCCTTTGTTAATAAATATACTACTCTTTATTTTCTTAAGAAAAAAGTTATTAAGCATTTAAGATTATGTTACTGTATTATTATTCATAAAAACTTCCCGGCTCCAGATAATCATGTAATGTATCTATTATTCCCTGTTTAAATTCCAAAATTTTTTTCATCTAATTTTTACTGCAGTGAAGTGTGTGTCCACAATCCTCTCTGCTACTTATCTGATAGTATTAAAATCAATCTACAAGTTTTCCCTCTTCCACTTCTATTATTTCATCGCACAATGCATCTAAATCCTCGGTTATATGACTTGCTATTATAATAAGCGTTCCGTCAGCCTTAAGTCTTTTAAGTATATCATAAAACTTTGCGATGCTCTCCTTATCAAGTCCGTTTGTCGGTTCATCAAGCAGTAAGAGTTTCGGCTTCTCCATAACAGCCTGTGCTATATTTAACTTCTGTTTCATTCCGAGAGAATATTTTTTTACTTTTCTTTTATCCTCAGGGTCAAGTCCCACATCCGCAAGACACATCCTTATATCATCGTCTGATACACTGTTGTTTATCTTGGCTAAAGCTTTCAGATTATCAAATCCTGTCATATCATCGACCATGCTCATATGCTCAATGATGATACCGACACTCTCCGGAAACTCAATATCTTTTCCGACAACCTTTCCGTCAATAACTACACTTCCCTCAGTCGGGAGTATAAGACCGCAGATACTTCTTAAAAGCATTGTCTTTCCACTTCCGTTTCTTCCATGAAGTCCATATACTTTTCCGCTTTCAAAAGTATGGTTCACATTTTCAAGTACCGTATTCCCCTTAATCTTTTTAGTAAGATTTTTAATCTCTATTTTCATAATCGTTCTTCCTTTCCGTATATCCATGTTATCTATAAATTTTTGTGAAACTATCATAAGCTATACTTAAATTGTAAGGATATAACAACTAACACAACATATAATCGGTTTCACAACCACCTAACTTTTTTTAAGTAAATCCACCTTTTTTATATATACACACAACACTCCTACAACAAACACTATCATAGCCAACACACACATAGTCGTCCATAATACATTTCCTGACATATCCTTTATTCGTGGCATACTTATATAATTAGCAAGATTAAACTGGTTTAGCCTTTCATATAGCTTCTGTTCTGATACATCACTTACACTAAGCATACGCTCATAAATATCTCCCCCTGAATACAAGCCACATATAAAAATCAAAGCATTTAATATATATGTATAAATACTGCTCTCAAACTCTATACCACAGTACATACTTTCACTGCACTTTCCAAGCATAAAACTTGAAAAGCAAATAAGAATTACTGATACGATTATTGTTGTCCTAAACTTCTTCATTTCCTATAATGTCCCTTTTCATAAATGTAATCTGTCCGAGATACATTAAAATAAGCGAAGTCAAAAACATCTTTGCAATATTTATAATGTAACTAAGCCCATCAAATTTATGCCTGGTAAACCATTCATCTGCAAATGCCATACACATTACAGGTATATTGACTGTTCCAATAATATAATAAAGCAATGTTAAAAATACATATATCATTCCTCCTATGATAAAATATATGTCCAAAAACATCATAACATTTCGCAAAAATAATAAAGTCATTCCTATCATAGATAAATAAGATACCATCATTATAAACCTTAAAATAATATATAAATAATAGGAAGTATCTGTCAAAACTGAATGTCTCACAAAAATACTCATAAGCATCACATCAGTGCAAATATATATAGCCGCAAAAAGTATAGAAAATATGCAGACTTTTTTTGTTTCTTTCTTTCCGTATCTGTTTCTTCCATATCTAAGTATTACATAGTTTTTATCTATGACAAAAATATAGCCAAATGACACCGAATATATAACAGGAATTATCATTCCTGCCATTTTTATGCAATTATTATATTTTTCATCTATTACATCAATAATATTGTCAACACTTATTTCAAATCTTCCAAAAATCATTGATAAATTCATTCCGACCCACAATATACTAAATGTAACCAGAACCATAATACAGACCATGCACCAATTTTTAATTTTTTTCTTATAACCTTTCACTTTTTTTCACCACCTTAAAATAAGCAGGTAATACACACAATATTACCAAGGGAATATATCTCAGCCAGTGCACAACAAATGATGTAAGGCTGCTTTCATCAATGAACGGCTGCAAAATAAATCCTATAAAAAAGTAATTGTTTCCAAAATAAACCCCCATCCATATTGCTGTCATAATAAGCATTGCAAGTTTTGCATCTTCAATAATAAAAATTATACTTTGGCATATTACAGCTAAAAGTGCCATGACTATTACATTTGATAAAAGAAACACTGCATATGCTGCATACGCATGATGTATGCACCAGTAATTAAAAGTTCCCACATCTTTTAAAGACCATTTTTCTACATCCATAAATCCATTTTTCCCATGAAGAAAAATACTTGTCATTATAATACTTATAATATTGGGAATTAGATTGATAATCACTGCAACAATTCCCGCCGTTACCAGTTTTGAAATAAAATATTGTTTTTTTTCTATCTTGCTACAATAAATTATATCCATATTTTTCTTTTTTTCCGAGACATATCTGTCACAATATGCAAAGATTAAAAATATAGGCATTATCCACAAAAAATAAGTTCTGTATTTTCCGTTTGCCGATATTCCATTTAAAAATGAAGCAAACGCAGGATGATAAGGATTTAAACTCTTTTTATCTGTTCCTGTATAAAATATTGAGTCAATAGTGTGTAAAATTCCTAATAAAGCTGCCAAAATAATAACAATCCTTGATTTCCATGATTTAAAAACTTTATATATTTCTGCTATAACCATTTTCCTTCTCCTTCATAAACAGAGTATTGATATATTTTACCTGATTTTGTATAAAATCTTATTTTTTTTGCATCTCTCACATCATAATCTGAACGGTACTTTCCACCTGAAAACATTGCCATTCTAAACTTGATAGTCCCATGCTCAACGGTGTCTATACTTCCCTCCTGTATATTTATTCTTTTCTTTCCCACCGTTATATAATCACAGTCTTTAGGAACAAAACAATAATAGTATGAATTATCAGAATGAATATTGTTTTCATCAGGTTCATATATTTCTATTTTCTCATATGTGACATCCTGCATATCCTGTTTCAACCTTACATACATATCAATATTGGATGACTCCTGATATTTTTCAGACCTAATGTTCACACCTGCCAAATCAGGTTCTTTTCCTGCCTCTCCGTCACAGATTTCCATGTATGCTTTATCTTTTCCTATCTTTTCACTTTTCCATGTCCCATTATTTTTATCGACCTTATTTATACGCTGCATACTTTTTATCTCATCAATTATCCCAAATTCATTCATGACAACAAAAGCAATCACAAGACACGATACTATTCCAACAAATATTTTTAAAGCCGAATTTATTATTTTTTTATTCATAAACTCTTCCTCTTTTCTTTTTCAAAAACATTGATAACCATGTTCTTTTGTTATTAAAAACACTATCATAACAACCTTACTAAAAAACAACCATACGGTTACCAAACGGTAAACATAACTTTCTACAAATACAAAAAACAGCTATAAACACTTATTTTTTCAGTATTTATAGCTTGTTTTTTATATCTAAGTTTCAAACACCCATATTTATTGCAGTAAAACGGATATTCACAATCCTCTGTGTTGCTTAACCGACAATGTTAAATTATTTTTTAGTTACATTTATACCCTGTTCAATGGCATCTTTGTCTGCAATCGTCTTATCGCTCATTACAATCTCTTTAAGTCTGCCTGTGTTCTGATTATTGAATGTATATTTTTCAATTTTAAAAACGCTGTCAGGTATTGTTATCTTTTCAGGCATCTGAGTGCATTGTGCAAATGCTCCGGCATTTATTTCCGTTATTCCATCAGGTATCTCAAGCGAAACCTCCTCACCGTCATAATCCGTCAGATATTTTTCTCCCCATATATACATTCCGTTCTGATATTTCATTTCTTTATCAAAAGCTTTATACAATTTTCTTCCAAAATATCCCTCTGTCAATAATGCCTTTACACTATCATATTTAAGAACAATGCCATTTTCAAATGTAATGTCACTCCATTTAAGATTTCCACTATATGCAGCACCCTCTTCACTTACGGCAAAAGGCACATCCGAGTTGGTCGTAATCTTTTCAATACCTTTATCGATAACGATACTCTTCGGAACTTTAAATGAAAAATCCACATTCTTGCAGCTATCAGCAAATTTTAACACCGTATTTTTTCCGGATATACTCAGTTGATTTGCTTTTTTATCAACTATTTTAATATTATTTTTTCCTGATACTACCGTCCATTTAATACTATTACTCTTATTTCCTAAACTAAGTTTTTCACTGTTCCCTATTGCAACCTGCACATTTTTACTAAAGCTTTTTGCTCCGACAGTTTCCTTTCCATAAAAAATTCCTCCTGCCATTGCAAGTCCCATCACCAGCAGATAAATTTCAGATTTAGATTTTTTCATATCAATCCCTCCCATGTAAATTCAATATTCAAAACTTCCTGTTATAATATATAACAGGAAAATTTTTAAAATGTTGCACATATTTAATTAAAATTATGACTCATTTTATCGACATTGCTTTTATTTTCCGAAATATTAAGCCTGTTAAAACCTATCATATGCCTATTCACATTAATAACACTGCATTTATTTTATAGAACTATTAATGGACTATGCAGATCACTCAAAAGCATACTATTATTTGAGAAAAATAATATTTTTTTCTACCTCCTCTTGTTTGAATATAAAACTTAACTCCTAATTTATTTTCATCGTAAAATGACATCGCATACGGAAAAACCACCAAAAATGGAAAAATAACCACTAAATAATCCCAGCATTGCATAAATGTATTAGCCATAAATACAGAATTTGCTGCCGGCATATTAAATTCAAAGTTTTTCATATATCTGATATATGTCACAAACGGAAACGCTATTGCTATAGCTAACATAACCGCAAATGCAACAATAAATGTTTTCTTTTTTGTCATCAACTTAAAATTTAGTTTTATGTAATTAAGCATACAAACCACCTCATCTTAATAGCCCTCACCCGGGTAGAGGTTAATGGTGAGGGTGTATTTTGTTTCCTCCCTTTTGAACTTCCTGTATTTTCCGTATATATTTATTTCCCTTTGTTAATAAATATACTACTCTTTATTTTCTTAAGAAAAAAGTTATTAAGCATTTAAGATTATGTTACTGTATTATTATTCATAAAAACTTCCCGGCTCCAGATAATCATGTAATGTATCTATTATTCCCTGTTTAAATTCCAAAATTTTTTTCAAAGTTTTTTCATCATTACAAAAAAATTCACTATCACGCACATTCTTATACTTTGTATGTTTTTTACCTTTTTTACAGACATAACTTTTATTTTCCGAAACATTAAGCCTGTTAAAACCTATCATATCCCTATTCATATCGATAACACTGCATTTATTTTCATAATCTTCATACACCTTATTAGCAAAAAGGATATAATTGTCCCCATTTTTTATATAGTTTGTAAATCCCATTCCGGCATTGTTTCTGCTTTCAACCCACACATCACCTACTACATACATTTTCTGATGATAATCTTTCGTATTGATTTTTCCTTTTACAACCCTTATCAATTCTACATCCTGAACTAATGCCCCGTGAACAAATTTTCTGTTTTTTCTTCCTTTTACTTCTAATATTAATTTGCTTCCTAATGCCTCCTCCCTGGCTTCTTCTAATAGCGGCTGATAGTCTTTTCTAAAAAAAGAAACGACCTGTTCACCTGCATTTTTCTCATCATTTAACGCATCACTTCTTGCATTATGTGCAACAATCCCCGCAACAGCCGCAATCAGACATATCAATGATATTATGCTTATTTTTAACTTCATCTAAATTCACTCCTTTGTCAGAACCCCACTATTCATATGATAAATTTCATCTGCAAGTTCCCTAATATCATCTTTACTATGACTGGCTAGTAATATAACTGCCCCTCTTTTCTTTTCTCTCCTTATAAGTTCCCAAAAATCTTTTACAGTCTTATCATCCAAACCATTTGTAGGCTCGTCCAGAAGCAATACATCCGGTTTTTCCATGATAGCCTGTGCAATCGATAATTTTTGTCTCATTCCCAAAGAATACTTTCCAACAGATTTCTTTTCATCTGGATTAAGACCGACATCTTTCATTGCCTGTCTTATTTCTTTTTTCCCTATCTTCTTATTTATATCTGCCAGAAACTTTAAATTCATATATCCTGAAAATTCAAGATACATATCCGTATTTTCTATAATAATACCAAGATTTTTCAAAATACGCATATCACGTCCAAGCAGCATTTCATCCTGCCAGACCTCCCCTTCAATCCTCATAAGACCTGACATTCCTCTAAAAAGCATGGTTTTTCCGGAGCCGTTCCTGCCCACTATTCCATAAACTTTTCCACTCTCAAATTCAGCATTTATGTTATCTAATATCTTTTGGTTCTTAATAGTTTTAGACACATTATTCAACTTTATTTTCATTCTGCCACTTCTCCAATCATTCTTTATTATCCATAATATCAATTTGCTGAACAACAGCCGCACCTACAATGACAACAATCAGACTTATTGCCGCAAACATCAAATATCCTCTCTGTATCGAAAGACCTCTCGACATTGAGCCAATTATCTGTTTATTTTCTATTTTCACATTATACCAGCCAAAAACCAGATACGCACACGGATTCCATATCAGCTTCTTCCATTCCATCCCTTTTAATTTTTCAAAATTGACTGTCATAAGACATACCGTCACTATTATAGGAATACTGATTGCTACAATATTACCCAATATTCCATTTTTTAAAATAGATATAATATTAGCCAAAAGTACAATCGAAAAACTCCATAATGTATAAATAATCAAATATCTGACTACCAAAAAAATCGAGTCTGTCCTGAATGCTAATTTATTTCCGACAACAGCAGTAACAATATATCCCGCTAAAATCATCATTGCATTAGCCAATGTAAATAACAGTAATTTTAAAATTTCTTTCATATACCATTTTACTCTGTTTTCACACCTTGAAAAAACATAAACACTGCTGTTACAAAAATTTCTATATATGTATGTAGAAAATATTATAATAAACATAAAAAACGGTACATAATGTTCAAAAATTGCTGAAATCACATGATTACTCATTGAATTTATTATATTTCCACCGGTTATCGCCGAAACCATCTGCCATAACTCAATCTTTTTACTATTATGAAAACTGCCATACCACGAAAAAATAATCCCATACAAAAAGGGTATTAAATAATATCTTCTGTAAACTTTCACCTTTTGTTCTCCCTTCTTCCCGCACATATAAGCATACATATTACAGACACTAACGCAACCGTAAATACCATAATCAGGAAATAAATACAATCCGATGTGTCGAGTTTCGTATTTCCCCATGTCAGATAACTTGCGTAATTATGTTCTATTTTATGTCCAAACACCTTAAAAGTTGTATTATTCCAAAAAACAGACATAAGATATACAGGTAAAAGCAGATATGCCTGATACTTACAGTAAAAACATGAGACTGCCAATGGAACCAACGATAATAACCCTGCCTGTAAACCGGTCAAAACAATCCTTAAAACTGCGTACAATCCCGGATATAAATAATATATACCACACATCCAAAATGTCCCACCGGTACCATCGACATTATTCCTTTTATCATATGCCTGATAAACTGACCTCATTTCTTCGGATGCTTCATTTGGAAATGCACATACATTCAATATAATCTCAATCAAAAAAGGAACTGTAAAACATACAAAAGTAACAGTAAAAACAGCTGCTATTTTTGATATATAATAATTCTTATAACCGCCACATCGGTTTACATACAATATATCTGTTCTGTTTTTTCTGTCTTTTGCAAGAGATAATCCACCTGGCAAAACAAGCAGTATAGCCATAAATGTCAATATATATATCCCATACTGATTGTCATATGAAAAAACTGACATATTCAGATAATTAGGAACCATATACCTCTCCAAACTACTGCATCTCTTGAGATTGTGTATGTAATTAAAAATTACGCACCCTAACAATAAAAAGAAACAATAAAAAACACCCCTTTGTCTGGCTATAATATTTATCTGCGTTTTTATATTCTTTAACATCTTAACTCCATTTCTAAATGTTTCTTATTTACATTTTTACATCATAATAATTTTCTTTTGTTATTAAAAACACTACCATAACAATCTAACAAAAAGATAATCATAAAGTCACCAAACGGAAAAAATTATTTTTACCAAAAAACAGCTATAACTGCTTCAGACTTTGCATTTTTTACAAAGCCTGAAGCAAATCAATTATCATCGACTTACTATTATAATGTGCAACTATTTAACATCCTCTTACATTGCGTCGTATGCTACTTCCGCATCCGCACCATAATTTTTACTGTTTCCGCACCACCCAAAATATGCAGTATTAACTCCCAGATAATCCTGATTCAAATAAATTTTCCTTGTCTCAGCTCCTTCCCTAATTATGTATGTATTATACTCATTTTCAGTTCTTACACTAAAAAGTCTATAATTCCCCTCACCATCTTTTCTGCAAATTCTAACACGGATTCTTTCAAATCCATCTTTAGTGTATGGCATTTCCGGTCTGACTCCGCCACATCTCACCTTAACATAACCATGATTATGGCTTCTTCGGTCACTTGTGTACTTAAATTTTCCGCCTAATTTATTTATTGTTAATTGCTTAGTCGTAGCTCCCACAGACGAAACATTCATCATTAATGCACCTGCAACCAAACAACCTGTTATCACCTTTTTAGTTATACATAAAATTTTTTTATTCATAATCTCTTACTCAAATCTTTTATTTTCTTCTACCCACATCATCTTAACAGCCCTCACCCGGGTAGAGGTTAAGGGTGAGGGTGTATTTTGTTTAATAGTCCCATTCCCTTTATACACCTTTCGATATTAATGTCACATTTTTACACTGTAACATCAACATCACTTCTTAGCACGGCTGCTTACCAGCTTGTCTAAGTCTTCAGGCTTTTCCGGTTCGTAAAAGATATATCTGCAACTCATCAGCGAAACTCCCCCGAAAGCCACCGCCATAGCACAAATCCTGTTGCCATGCTTTTCGATAAACTTCTTTAGTTTTCTCAACCCGTCCTCTCTCCTTTCCGTACTCCGCTCAAGACTTTTTAGTCTTTAACAGATAAAATTTTGTGTAAGACAAACTTTTGCAATCAAAATTGCACTTTTATCTTGCACAATTTATACTATACACCTTTTTTCGACCAAAAACGAAAAAATGGGAAAAGTGGTCAAAATTTAAGGAAAAGTGGTAAATTTCATTGTTTTTTTGCTATTTTTTACCACTTTTCCCCGTTTTTTGACCACTTTTCCCATTTTTTGGCACAATTATATATTTTCATGTATAATAATTATTTACCAGTCATATCTGGGAATACAAGATGCAAAAACAACTATATTATGGATAATTATTATAAACAGCAAAATCTTTCACACAAACTTAGTGTCCGTGCACACCTGACACAAACACCGATATATAAAATGTGTAGATAAACAGAAATGAGGAATACTATGAAAATATCAAATACAGCAGCAAAACATATAACAGATTTTTTTATCAATTCAGGCACTATAAGTAATGACGACAGGGCTTCCTATATCTATTGTTTTGAATATGCAATAGATACTATTATATTTCCGCTGACCATTCTTTTGTCAGGACTTATCTTTAACAGATTTATTTCCGCACTTTTATTCGCAGTCATTATCATTCCATTAAAAATGTCTGCCGGAGGTGCTCATGCTTCAACCCGCATAATGTGCAGCATTTTATCTTATTCATTGTATTTTGTCACATTATTTTGTTATCAGTTATTTGGTAATATACCTTTAACACTCTTAAATATATGCTATATAATATGTTGTGTACTTATAATGTATCTGTCACCCATCGACCACAAAAACAACAGACTTGTCTCAGATGCAAAGCACAGATTAAAAAAATTTTGTATTATATATATAATTTTAATTTCAACTGTATATACGGCATTTATTTATAATGATATGCCTGAATTTTATCTTATGATAAACGCCTGTATATTTATAATTGCAATAAATCAGATAATCGGTAAATTAAAACACTAAATATAAACTGCTAACAGGGAGGATTAATATGAACTATAGAATTGCCGTCTGTGATGATGACCCCGTCTTTTTAGAAGAAACAACTAATCTTATTTTAAATTATCAGTTTGAAAAAGATATGAATCTTACGCTGTCTTCTTTTAAGAGCAGTCAGAGCCTGCTTACAAATTTCAGGCACGCTAATGACTATCATATAGTCTTTCTCGATATAGAAATGCCCGAACCAAATGGCATAGAGCTTGCATCTATTATCCGTTCAAGTATAGACCGCCATGTATTTATTGTTTTTGTGAGCAGTTATCCTGAATATATGCATGACAGTTTCAAGGTACACCCTTATAACTATCTGCAAAAACCCGTAAGCAAAGAAACTCTCTTTGAAGTTCTCGATGAAATCCGCCTTGACATGGATGATAATAATTGCTACCTTACTATAGATGCTATTGATAATACATCAACAGCAGTCAATTTTAATGACATTTTATATATTGAGACCATTGATTCCAAAAAAAATCTTTTACAATTTTGTCTGACAGATAAAAAGCTCACTGCGAAAGGCACTTTAAAAGAATGGACAAAAAAACTGGAACAGTTTCCCTTTCAAAAATGCCACAACAGTTTTCTTGTAAATATTGCCCATATTCACTTTTTTTCTGGCTCAGAACTGACAATGGATAATCTTGATACGCTTCCTCTAAGCCGCCGCATGAGGAAAGAGCTTGAAACAGCTTATAAACATCAGTTGGTCATACATGACACCGGGAGGGTTTAGTTTAAATGATAATATTTGACATTTTATCTTATATCACTGATATGCTTTTGGTCTTTGTTTATCTCAACAGGGCTTTTCACACACGCAGGACAAATATTCCCGCACCCCTGTTTTATGCCGCATTTGTACTGGCTGAATCTGTTTTAATGGCAAACCAGCTTTTATTTCACAATCCTGACAAACAGTTCTCTATTTTTGTAACCATTTCTTTAAGCATACTTTCCACCTTTGCATTATGTTTTTTGTATGAGACTACTTTACGGCGAAAAGTTATCTACAGTATAATCTTTCAATTTTTTGCTGCTTTTTCTGAAGCTACCTTTATGCTCATCATCAAACTTACATCTCCTGATATATTAAAACATGAAACACCATATCTTGTTGCTATTTTAGGTTTTGGTTCAAAAATAATATTATTTTTGTTTATACTTATTTTCACAATGTTTTCAAAGGGTGGCGAAAAATCTGATTTTGAGTATCATATATTCAGTCTCGTCACACCTATTATATCATTGTTGCTCTTTAATACATTGTCTGCTCAAAAAAACTTTAAAATTGAAATTACTTCTTATGACATAATTATCTTACCTTGTATTTTGATTTTAAATATTACAAATTATTTTATCCTTGAACGCATAAAATACACGCATAAGCTGGTATTGAAAAACACACAGCTCGAACAGCAGATTAATTTTCAGAAAAACAAATATTCACAGCTTAGTACCACATACAGAAATACACGACGCGTTGTGCACGACACCAAGAAACATCATTTTACCATTTTAAAATACATCGAGGAAAAACGATATGACGAACTCAACACTTATGTTAAAGCTTCATATGAAGACCTTGAGAATACTTATTCTCTTTTCAACACCGGAAACCTGGTTATCGACTCATTACTAAGCAACTATAGTAACCTGGCTAAAGAAAATAGTATTGTATTCTCTACTTCCTTAAATTTAGAGGCAGTACGCATCCCCATAGAAGATTATGACCTGTGTATAATACTTGGAAATCTTCTTGACAACTGTATCAATGCCTGTAAAAAGCTTGCTGTTTCTGACAGATGGATTAAGCTAAGCATCTATATAGATGCTTATGACAAATTTCGTATAGACTGCTGCAATAGCACCAAAAATCTTCCCAAAAAAATTAAGCCTGACACCTCTTTAGAACATGGCTTCGGCACGACAAATGTTGACCAAACTGTCAAGAAAAACCGTGGCATGATGATAAGTGACATGACCGATGATGAATACACAACCATAATATCCATCCCTATATTAAATTTAAAACAGAAATCCAATTCACAAAAAAAGTGTTGAGATAAAAATCTCTATCTTTGACACCTCTATTTCCGGGTGATAATATGATGATAAGGTTAAGATAGCAATCTACAGCATTAGCTAAGGTTAAAAGTTATTCTGCCCCCAACTTCAACAAACATTCCCGGAGGAGTTTTTTATGAGTACAAATATAATGATAGTAGACGATGAAAAAGATATTGCAGACCTTGTCCAGATATATCTCGAAAACGATGGTTTTAAGGTTTTTAAATTTTACAATGGCAAAGATGCACTCGAATGTGCCCTGCACGAAAAACTCGACCTCGCAATCCTTGATGTAATGCTTCCCGATATTGATGGCTTTTCTCTGTGCAAACAGATACGCAAAGATTATTTTTTCCCTATTATCATGTTGACGGCAAAAAATGAAGATTCTGACAAGATTACAGGGCTTACTCTCGGTGCTGATGACTATATCTGCAAACCTTTCAATCCACTTGAACTTACCGCCCGTGTAAAAACGCAGCTTCGCCGCTACACCCGTTACAACAAAGCCGATAATGAACACAATAACACTTTTGCTCCAACAACAGAACATAATATAAGAGGTCTAAACATTTCAAAAAGCAGTCACCGAGTATTTCTGAACAATAAAGAGCTTGCCCTCACACCGCTTGAATTTGATATTCTCTGGTATCTGTGTGAACACAAGGGAAATGTGGTGTCATCGGAAGAACTCTTTGAAGCCGTCTGGAAAGAAAAGTACATAGACAGCAACAACACCGTAATGACGCACATTGCAAGACTTCGTGAAAAGCTGCACGAACCTGCCAGAAAACCTAAGTATGTCAAGACGGTATGGGGTGTCGGATATACGATTGATGATTGAAAAGTAAAGAGCCTATTTGTGGTTCAAAAATAATCAACAGAGGTGTCACATGAAAAATAACAGCCTTACTAAAAAACTTATCAAACGATATATGCTTACCGTTATCGGCTTTATCGCACTTGTTTTTATTATATTTATCATCGGAGCGGCAGTCTGCTCCCTCAAAATCTGGTATCCCGATGACCCGGATTACATTATTCTTAAATCAATAAAGACACATAAATGGCTTATCGGAGGTTTTCTGTGCTTTATTACATGGTTTATTGTCACAATATCCTTTCTTGTGAAGTGGACACGATATATCAACGAAATACTTAATGCTTCAAAAAAACTTACCACTCAGGCAGAACAGCCTATCGTTCTGTCAGAAGATTTAAAATCCATTCAGGACGAACTTAATGCCGTAAGAGAAAATGCTGTTCACAATTCCATGCTTGCCAAAGAAGCTGAACAGCGAAAAAATGACCTTATAGTCTATCTCGCCCATGACCTCAAAACACCACTTACAAGTGTTATCGGTTACCTGACATTGTTAGAGGATGAGCCTGATATTCCCCAAAAAACACGCGAAAAATACACCTCGATAGCACTAAATAAAGCCGAACGGCTCGAAGATTTAATAAACGAATTTTTTGATATTACACGCTTCAACCTTACAAACATTGAACTTGATATCGAAAAAGTCAATTTAAGCCGTATGCTCGAACAGATATGCAGCGAATTTCTCCCTATATTATCAGAGCATAAATTAAGCTGGAATCTTGATATTGCACCTGATATAAATCTTATGTGTGACCCCGACAAACTCTCACGGGTGTTTGACAATCTTATCCGCAATGCCGTTAATTACAGCTATCCGGACACCGAAATAACCTGTGTACTCACAAAGCAGGATAAGGATATACATATTCTGTTTAAAAATCATGGCAAGACAATCTCTCCTGAAAAACTCAGCCGTGTATTTGAGCAGTTTTTTAGGCTTGACTCATCCAGAGCCTCATCAACAGGCGGTGCCGGACTTGGACTCGCCATTGCAAAAGAGATTGTTGAACTTCACGGCGGACAGATAAATGCTGCAAGCGAAAATGAGAGCATCAGTTTTGAGGTTGTGTTTAGAAATGACTTATAACAGTCTTATCTATATTTACACACAAAATGCAAGAATATTGTAAGTTTTACTTATGATTTTCTCAAAACAAAATATTTCCTCATAGATTAAAATAATCCCAGATAGCGAAAGTTTCGCTAACACCTAATAACAGTTTAGTGGGAGGAAATATCTATGAGTACAAAAAGACATAAAAGAAGAAAAAGAAATCTTAAAAAACTTACACTTGCAATACTTTTATTTTTTATAATATTCCGTGGTGTTCCTAAAGTAATCGGTACGGCATCAAATGCCATAAGTGCCGTTTTAAATAACGGCAGCATTGAAACTGCTAAATCTCACGGAAACATTACTTCAAAAGAACTTTCAGAGGGCATACCTCTCCTTATCCAATGGGATAAACGCTGGAGTGATGCAGCTTACGGAAATTCAGATATAGGAATATCCGGCTGTGCCCCAACCTGTCTTTCCATGGTAATATCCGGACTTACCCGCAACAAACAGATAACACCATATAAAGTTGCAAAATTCGCCGAAAGAAACGGCTATTATATAGAGGGAACAGGTACTTCTTGGAGCCTGATGACCGAAGGTGCATCTGCATTTGGCATAACAGGAACAGAAATTCCACTGAGCAAATACACTGTATTCTCTCATCTTGAAAATAACGACCCCATCATATGCAGCATGAAACCGGGCGATTTTACGACAGCAGGACACTTTATAGTCCTCACCAAAACAGAAAACGGACAGATAAAAGTAAATGACCCCAACAGCCGCTCACGAAGCCGGCTTTGGGACTATGAAACACTCGCAAAACAGATTAAAAATTTATGGGCATTCAGCAAAAACTGATGCCCATTTAAAACATTCAATTTATCTCTTTAGTATTCCCACAAAGTACATCTTAATCCCCGATGGTATTAACCTTAAAACATTGTTTATTATTCCCGGAACTATAACACCTCTGCCACGCATCAGTCCGTCAACTGCAATTTTTGCCGTTCTTTCTGCTGACATTGCCCATATTGGTGTTTTCAGTCCCTCTTTTTCAAAAAATTTTGTTCTTGTTGTTCCCGGACACAGTGTACTCACGACCACACCTCTTACTGCTGCCTCCTGCCTTATCGCCCTGCTGTAACTGTATATGAAAGACTTGCCCGCAAAATATGTCGAGGTATATGGTCCCGGCTGGAATGCTCCTGTCGAAGCCACATTTAAAATCTTTCCTCTCCCCTTTTCATACATATCACGCAAAAACAATTTACAAAGACAAACCGGTGCAGTCACAATTAACTGTATCATTTTTTTATCGTCTTTTATATTTATACTTTCAGTCCCACCCGTCAGTCCAAAGCCTGCGTTATTTACAAGTATCTCTATATCAACATCAAGAGTTTTTGCTTTGTGATACAATCTTTCTGCCCCACCTTCAACAGAAAGATCCTGCTCTATCGTAATGATATACCTCGTACTTTTCACAATCTTTGATTTCTTAACTTCAAGTTTTCTTTTTGCTATGGCAAGATTTTTTCTGCTCGATGAAGCAAGTATCACTCCATATCCTCTTTCAAGAAATTCACCTGCCATAGCAAACCCTATACCGCTTGTTCCACCCGTTATCAATACATATTTCATATTATATTCAAACTCCATTTCTGTTTGTTGTGTCTAGTCTAAAGCAAATCACATCAAAAGGATTATTGTTCCCTGATTTTCCACCGATGCTTATTTTGCTGTCTGATTTTGGCACTTATATCATAATGTGAAAAATTCATATATGCAAGATTTTTTACACTATGCACAAAAAGTGTGTGCAGAAATAGGAAGTCAAGCAAATATTCATAATCCGCTCTGCTACTTGCCTGATAATGTTAAAATATAATTTTTGTAATTCCTAATACTTATAATCCCAATTATTTATATAATCACCTTCCACATCATAATCAACAGTTATCTTCCTGCCATCATCCGTCTTACCATTAAATGTGATTGACCCAAATGTTGTCAGGTTATTTGAAATATACTCATGTGTATAATAATCTTTTTTTACCTCTTTTACTATATTTATTCCATACAGCTCTTTTATCTGCTTTTTTATTTTAGCAACACTTTCTTTAACACATTTATTCATCTTTGTTTTATCTGCACAGAGCTTTTCATACTTTTTGAACTCAGCCTTAACTTTATCACTCATATTTCCCGATGTAAGCATCCAGTCAATTTTACTGCTCATTGAAATATGAGTATATTTTCCACTTTCAACATCTGTCACAAAATACGCAACATTCAAAGGGCTATCTTGGTCTTCTATGCCAAAATGTATGTTCCATACTCTAATCAATTTACCGTAGTATTTTTCATTAACCAGTTTTGAATTATCTATCCGCCAGTCAATATCAGCCGTTATCATATCCTTTTTTCCTTTAAGACATTCAAACATAAACTTCCAGTTACCGTTTTCCGTTTTATCAATAATATCCCTGAATGTCTTTTTATAATCGTAATCTCTGGATTTTACTTTATCAGAAAGATATTCACCTGTCTTTGGATCTTTATATCTTATAAATGAAATCTCATACCCTTTATAATTATACTTCTCAATAATCTCCTTATCCATTTTTCTTTCACCTTCGGATGGAGTCTCGCCCTCCATACTTTGACTTGAAACATCAATACCAGCTTTTGCAACATCAGATTCTTTCATGTCTGATGCTTCTGTCTTTACATTCTGGTACTTCATTGCTCCCATAAGACCTATACAGCCGACACCTAACATTGCCGTTGTAGCAATCATTAAAACTTTCTTATTACATCTCATAACTTTTTCCTCCCAATTATTTTTAATTTAAGATTTCATTCTAATTCTACCAGTATTTGTAATTTACATAATATATATAATTACCGACTAAATCATATTGCACTTCTATTTCCTGACCATCATCCATATAGCCATAAATTTCAATCAAACCGTTATTCATCTCATTTTCAGCAAACTTATATTTTTCATAATATGAATCCTTTACTATTTTTACAAGATTTATATTATACACTTCCTTTAATTCTTTTATTATCTTATCCTTATTTTCTTCAATCCTCTTATATATTGCTTTTTTGTCATTTGAAATATTCTTACACTTCTCTAATTTTTCTTTTACTTCCTGTCTCTTTTCTTTTGACGGAAGTCTCCACTGTTCCGGAGCTTCTAATAATTCTGAGCTTGCTGACCTTATGCCCATTGTATATTTACCTGTTTCTGCAATGGTTGAAAACCAGCCAATCACATCGTAAGATGAAATATATTTACCCTCATATATCTGTGGTTTTTTAAAACGGATATTACATTCTCTTATAAGTTTTCCATAATACTTTCCATTTACAATTTTATTTTCATCTCTTTTCCAATCTACCTCTGCCGTTATCTGATTTTTCATCCCTTTCATTTCTTCCAGCATATAATTCCATCCGCTCTTTTCCGCATTGTCAATAATTTCCCTGAATGTCTTTTTATAACCGTAGTCACCGTCCCGCTCTTTGTCCGAAAGATACTCTTTTGTTTTTTGGTCTTTGTATCTTATAAATGAAATTTCATATCCCTTATAAGTATATTTCTCTACAACCTCCTTATCCATCTTCCTTTCAACCTCATCCGGAGTCTCCCCCTCCATAGTAGCACTGGTAACATCAATACCGGCTTTTGCCACCTCAGACTCTTTTATGTTTGATGCCTCTGTCTTTACATTCTGGTATTTCATTGCTCCCATAAGACCTATACAGCCTACACCCAGCATGACCGTCGTAGCAATCATTAAAACTTTCTTATTACATCTCATAACTTTTTCCTCCCTGTCTATTATAATTTTTTAAAGTGAATTCCACATCTCTGTTTGCATCAATAATTTTTTTACCTTATAGCCTGCAGGCAGCCGTGACTTTTGACTTTTATCTAAAAATCTCATTCACTTTATGTTACACAATATAAAGCTTTGTCCTTACCAAAAAACAACCATAAGGTTACCAAACGGTAAACATTTCGGATTATAATGGGATTTTCACGGTTACTGTCGTTCCGACTCCCTTTTTAGAACGGTACTCCATTGAGCCGTCATGCTTTTCAACTATCTTCTGGCAAAGTGAAACACCCAGTCCCGTTCCTCCCTGCTTCCTGCTTCTCGACTTATCTACACGATAAAACGGTTCTTTTATCTTCTCAAGTTCCTCTGGCTCCATTCCGCAGCCTGTATCAGTAATCTCGAAAACAGTATTTTTCTCATTTTCATATACATATGTACTTATTTTTCCACCCTCATCTGTTGCCCTGAACGCATTTTCAAATATATTTCTTATGAGCATTTCCAAAAGAAGCTCGTCCCCGAATAAACGGTCAGCCTTAATTTCCCACTCTGCTTTAATATTCTTTTCTGCAAATCTCTTCTCCTGCCACTTTTTAAGCTCATCCGTAAATTTATTCATACTGATATTCTGCTTTTTAATGTCGGAATGTCGTATCACCGCAAGGTCAAGCAGCTCATATGACATATTTTGCAGACGCTTTGCTTCATGTCCTATAAACCCAAGACACTCCATCTTTTCTTCATCGGAAATCTTAGCTCTCTCCATATACTCGACAAAGCCGCAAATCCCTGTTACCGGAGTTTTCATTTCATGTGCAAGATTATCAATAAACCACTGTTTACGCTCTGCCTCATCCATAATCTGTTTCATGTTATTCTCTATCGTCTCTGCCATTATATTTATGTTCTTTCCAAGAACGGCAAGCTCATCACTTCCTTTTATATCGGTTCTTGTCTCAAGTTCGCCGCCTGCCATTTTTTTAACTGTCTCATTAAGATTTTCCACTGGTTTTATGCATTTCTGCAAAACAACTATCATAAACAATGCCATGATAATTGATATTACAAGACTTCCAATCGCATAATATATTCTGATATTTTTCCACATACTGTCAAGATTATATAGAGTTTTCTCATATCCAAAATAGAATGTCTTTTTTTGACATTTTTGCAGCTTAAACACCATAAGTCTTGTATGCCCGTCAATATAACACTTTATGACTTTATTATTTTTAATGCTGTTTTTTTTAGTATTAAAATGAGCCTTATCCGAATAATAAATCTTCTTTTTTTTATCGCCCTGCCATAACCCAAGTTCTATCTTCTGCTGTTTATAATAATTGGTATATTTCTGAATTATATTTTTAACATCCCTGTCATTTAACTGTGACTGCTGCATTTCACCATAAATCTGGTCAATTATCATTCCAAAATCCCCGACCGCCTGTTTTTTTTCCGCTGCAATATTTTCCTTATATGTAATTCCAAAAAGCAGATATATCGCAATATTTAAAATCAGCAGTATCGGAATAATAAGCACCACATATAATTTCTGCCATAACTTCATAATAATCTCCTCTTTTTAATCAGTTTCAAGCCTGTAACCAAGCTTATTTATCGTGCAGATTTCCTTTTCAAGCCCTAATTTTTTTCTAAGTTTTCTTATATGAACATCAACCGTTTTTGTATCTCCCATATAGTCCCATCCCCACGCAAGTTCAAGAAGTTTCTCCCTCGACATTGCCATATTTCTATTTAAAATAAGCACTTCCAGAAGCTCATACTCCTGCGGTGCAAGCTGAACTCTCTTCCCATTTTTAAATACATCGTGCCTGTCAAGATTTACCTCAACATCACTTATCTTAAAGACATCATCATTTTTCTTTGCCCTGCGCAGCACTACATTTATTCTTGCGATAAGTTCCAATATCTCAAACGGCTTTACGATATAATCCTCCGCTCCTATCGAAAGACCGTGCAGTTTATCGTTAAGTTCCCCCTTTGCCGTCACAAATATTACCGGTACATCCTTAGTCTTTTCCATAATCTCAAACCCCGACATTCCGGGCAGCATAACATCCAGCAGCACCAAGTCGAAATCTCCATTTTCAATCATTTCAAGTCCCTCTTTACCGTCATATACCTGTGTACATTTGTGACCTACCATCTTAAGATTTCTTGCAACCATCTCATTTATTGTAGTATCGTCCTCAACAATTAAAATCCCAGCCATAATAAACCTCTTTTCTCAGCAACTTTTTATGAGATGATTATATAATAACAATTTGTTTTTCTCAGCAACAAAATGTCATCTTACTTCACCTCTAAGCTCTTGCATTTTTATAACTCCTGCCTATAGCCTGACAGCTATTGTCAAGCTTGCGAGTAAACATTAACCCAAACACATCATATATAGCATACTACAAAATAGTAACCAAATGATTATCAAATTAATATAATAATATAGATGGTAACAGTTCAGCACAAAAAGATAATTGGCAATAAATAATATTCCCCGGCAAAAGGAGGCTCTAGCATATGTCCATCAAAAACTGCATTAGAAAAGCAACCCAATACAACTGCTGTCTTGACAGAAAAGCAATCTGTATGAAACACTCATGGGACGAAGTTTCAAAAATGCTCGACACTTTCTGCGACTGTAAAAAATGCCGCAAATGTCAAAAATGCAAAAAACACCCAAAATGTAAGTGCAGATAACTTTTTTTGTATTTATTTTTTCATATATTAACTTACTTATATATGGTAAAATATATTTAAAAAACAGGAGAAAAAGATGTTTACACCAAAACTTATAGTTACGGATTTAGACGGAACTGCCCTAAATAACAGTAAAGAGATAACAACAGAAACCATAAAAGCCTTTGAACGATGCCGCAAAAAAGGTATTCACATTGCAATCGCAACAGCCAGATACATAGTCGGTGCTTCTTATTATGCAAGAAAACTTCACGCAGATTTTCAGATACTTACCGATGGAACACTTGTATATGAAAACGGCAGACTCGTATATTCACGCACAATGACTAAAGATATGACAAACGACATAATAAACGAACTAAAAAAATATGACTGCACTTCCCACATAGCCATTCCAACAACTACGGCATTGTATAGGTTTCCAGCCAACATTGCAAACCCTGCCGCTGCCGGCATCAACACAGCCGCAAACGGCAAAAAAACTGAAAATCAATCTTTTAACAATATAAAACAAGATCACTCTCCGGGAATTTATTTTGACATAGACAAATCATTTCCCGAAGAAGCGTGCAAGATAGTTGCTCATATATCTGATAACAATATTGCAAAAGCCATTGCCGACAAATGCGGCTGTGAATATTTCCATTACCGTGGTGAAACCACATATACATTTTTTCACAAAAAAGCAAGCAAACTCGATGCCATCAAACATATGGCAGATTATCTTGATATTTCACTTAAAGATATATGTGCTTTTGGTGATGATATAAACGATATTGAGATGATAGAACATTGTGGATACGGCATTGCGATGGCAAACGCACTTGATATTGTCAAAGAAAAAGCCGACTTTGTTACATTATCAAATGAAGAGAACGGTGTTGCAAAAGTGCTGGATGAGTTTTAATACTCATCCGAAGCCTGCTCTAATTTCTTATAATTGCAATGATATTTTAATATTTTATTTTTCTTCTGTTGCTTTACATATATTTTCTCAGCTTTCTCCTCAATCTTTTCTTTTATATTACATATAAAATTATATTCCTTTAACATCAATGCCATTCTCTGATTATCCGCGATTGATGCCCGACTACTAATTTCAAATTTAATTTTAGTATATACACCCTTTTTCACTGGA
>ERZ791645.568-NODE-568-length-29766-cov-7.288412_pt1 | contig 29766 bp, 16 predicted proteins | sample MGYA00509939_ERZ791645 | MGnify/ENA primary metagenome ERZ791645 (study PRJEB30046, sample SAMN00715249) | human gut metagenome | study: EMG produced TPA metagenomics assembly of the A metagenome-wide association study of gut microbiota in type 2... | reverse complement strand
TGGGTACACTTTAGGGACGCTGAGTATCCGGAATGGTACGGATACTTGAATAGAAAAGGTGAAGTATTGTTGCCCTTGAAAGGCGGCAAATGGAAAGGGTGCTTTCATGTACCAAGAGGACTGTTTCAATGCTGGAAAATACTTGAAACTCTTTCGCTACAAACATTTCCCGGATTATTAAATATTGCTGAAACACAATTTAAATCTATTTACTAAATTCAAAATTATGAAACAATGGACCTTAAACATGTCTAAATACCATTGCGGAATTTTAGACTCAAAAAAAGGACTACAATGTACTATGCTGTGTATTGCATTATTAGCACCTAGCTATACTACAGCAAGTACAAATGTAGGGAATGAGCAAAAATCATTCTATGAAGTAACACAACCTTTGTCAATGATGAAAGAGACATCAAACGTTTCTCCAACCGACAATTCTGTTCGTGGAACAATTATTGATGAGAAAGGTGTTCCTCTACCCGGTGTCAGTGTCGCAATTAAAGGCACATCCACCGGTGTGATTTCAGATATTAACGGTTATTACATTATTAACGCAAAAGCAGGAGATATTCTGGTATTCTCGTTTGTAGGCTTCAAATCGCAAGAAATCACAGTCGGTAAGAAACCGGCTCTTGACATCGTAATGAAAGAAGATGTACACGAACTGGAAGAAACGGTTATTGTCGGTATGGGTAAACAACGGAAAGCCAGCGTTATAGGTTCTATCTCTTCTGTTTCAATAAAAGAACTGGAAGTACCGCAACGAAATCTGACTAACGCTCTTTCCGGACGTATTGCCGGTGCAGTGGTCGTACAACGTTCAGGTGAACCAGGACAAGACAATGCTGATTTCTGGGTACGTGGTATTTCTTCGTTCGGAGCTAATCAAAAACCATTAGTATTAGTTGACGGAGTGGAACGGGATATGTCTGATTTGTCAATTGAAGAAGTAGAATCCATTTCTATCTTGAAAGATGCATCGGCAACGGCAGTATATGGTGTGCGCGCAGCCAATGGAGTTGTATTAGTAACTACCCGTAAGGGGGTTGCCCAAAAACCGGTCATAGAAGTAAAATTGGAAACAGGTTTCTCCGATCTCCCGACAATGCCGAAGTTATTGGACGGGGCCAATTACGCATTGCTAGCCAATGAAGCATTGGGTACTGAAAATTATACTCCGGAATACATTGACAATTTGCGAAATGGAACCAATCCTTTTCTATATCCGAATGTAAACTGGATGGATCAACTTTTCCGCAAGTATTCAACTAATACGAATGCAGCTATCAATATTCGTGGAGGTGGTGAAAGAGCACGTTATTATATTAGTGCCAGTTTTATAGAAGATAACGGTAACTTGAAAAATAATCCGGAAGCCGATTACAAATCAAACATTTCACTTCGTCGATATAACTTTCGTTCAAACATTGATTTGACATTGACTAAAACAACCAATTTATCATTGGAAATTGGTGCTAATATGACAGATATGCATCAACCCGGTTTAGGAAATGAGTATGTAGATAACAGATGGTTCAGTCCTGTTGAATTACTTTATTACTATTCCTATTTATCCAATCCGTTATCCGCTCCGGTTCGAGTACCTATCGGAAAAGATGCGTTTGGCAATACAGAATGGGGTTGGGGAGCACCATCACAGGTCGGTGAGGTGAATCCGGCAGAACGTTTGTTTGGCTCCGGCTATAATAAATCATTCCGCTCACAAATTATGAGCCAGATTACATTAAAACAAGACTTGAGCTTCTTATTAAAAGGCCTTGATATACAAGCTTCTTTCTCTTTCGATGCCAATAATCAGACCATACAGAACAGACGTAAAAATTCTTCTACCTATAACATAACGGGAGTTGACGATGAAACCGGAGAATTTCAAGTAGCGGAAATTACCAAAGGAAATGAATTCTTGGGATACAATGTAACTCCATCCAGTAACCGCGCCGAGGAACTGAAAGTGCAATTGAATTACAATCAGATTTTTAATGAAGCACACCGTGTCGGTGCAATGGCGATGTATTATCAGCGTGACTACGTAGACCAGACTGCCGGATCGTCTATCAAATCATTACCTTATAAGAAGCAAGGTCTGGCTTTAAGAACAACTTATGCTTTCAAAGACCGTTACTTTGCTGAATTTAATATGGGATATAATGGTTCGGAGAACTTTCCGAAAGGAAAACGTTTTGGTCTATTCCCGGCAGGAGCATTAGGGTATTTGATATCCAATGAGTCTTTCTGGCCTTTTAAAGCTGTTAATGTATTAAAAATCAGAGGCTCTGTTGGTCTGGTAGGTTCCGAATCATTGCCTGACAATATGCGTTTCGGTTATCTGTCATATTTTGGTGAAGGTTTAGGAGGATACTATTTCGGTATGGCCCCTAGCTTTCACGAAGGTATAGGAGAAGACCAAATCGGGGTAGCTGATCTAACTTGGGAGAAAGGTTTTAAGAAAGATATCGGTATTGAACTGAAAATGTTCGATAGCATGGTTTCTCTGGATCTTGACTATTTCCACGAAAAACGTTCCGATATTCTTATTCAACGTCAGTCTGTTCCTGCAACCATGGGAGTCATCAAACAGCCCTTTGCTAATATGGGTGTAATGGTGAATCAAGGTATAGACGGTACGTTGGAATTTAACCATTCAATTGGAGATTTCCGTTATAAACTCTATGGAAACTTCACCTACACTCATAATGAAATTAAAGAAATGGATGAAGCTCAGAAGAAATATGCATACCGTATGCAAACGGGACATCGTTACGGACAGCATTTTGGGCTAATTGCCTTAGGATTATTTCAAGACCAAAAAGAGATCAATGAAAGTCCTGAACAGAAATTCGGTGATGTACGTCCAGGTGATGTAAAATATTTGGATTATAACGAAGATGGCGTAGTAGATGAAGATGATAAATGTCCGATCGGTTATTCAAGTGTTCCGGAAATTGTGTATGGTTTTGGAGCTCAGCTTTTCTGGAAAGGATTCGACTTCGGTATTTTCTTCAGAGGACAGGCACATGTTACTTACGGTCTAGGAGGGGATACATTCATTCCATTCAATAAAGGAGTAGGGAAAGGTAACTTATTTGAAAAAGCACTTGATCGTTGGACGGAAGATAATCCTAATCCCAATGCATTCTACCCCCGTCTGTCCAATGGGGCCTCATCCAACAATTGGCAATCATCTACGCGCACCATTTATAATGGACGTTTGCTGCGCTTGGCGGACTTGGAACTAGGATATACTTTCAAGAAAAGCTGGATTGCTCCAATTGGCATGAAATCTCTTCGCATCTATTGTTTGGCGAATAATGTTGCATTGTTTGCACCATGGGATATGTGGGACCCGGAAACAGCTTCATTTAATGGTAGCAAATATCCTCTCCCGAGAAAAGTTAATATTGGAATTAGAGCTTCTTTTTAAAACGCATCGAATATGAAAAAATATATTATAGTTTTATTTAGTTTGTTGGCATTGTCGACTAGTTGTACTGACTACTTGGACAAACAGCCCGATGATATGAAAACAGATGAAATGGTTTGGAGTTCCCGCATGGAAACGGAGAAGTATCTGGCCAATTGTTATGGAGGAATTCCCACAGGGCATTTGCATCAACATGAACCTTGGGTTGGGGCAGCCGATGAATGTAATATAACCTGGAATTTCTATCAGGCGGATAACTTCAACAGAGGTGACTGGACACCCTCCAGCGAATTGGTGTGTGATAGATACGCTCGTTTTTATCAAGCTATTCGTGCTACTTTGACATTTGAGAACAATGTAGATCGTTGCGGCGAACTAAGTAGCGAGTTGAAAACACGTTATAAAGCTGAGGTCCGTTTTCTACGTGGATATTATTATTATCTTCTTCTTCGTCAATATGGTCCGGTAGTGTTAATTAAAGAATTGCTCCCTTCGGAAACAGATTTTGCAAATATGCAGCGTGCCCCCTATGATGAATGCGTAGAATATATTTGCCAAATGATGGACTTAGCAGCTTATGACCTACCGATGCATTATTGGGATGACCAGACCCGTTTGGGACGACCGAACAAATTGGTTTGTCTAGCAGTAAAAGCAATTGTACGTAATTTGGCCGCCTCTCCTCAATTTAATGGTAATGCGGAATATGCCAACTTCAAGAATCATGATGGTACCCCACTTATTAATACTACTTACAGTGAACAGAAGTGGAAAGATGCGGCAGCCGCAGCAAAAGCCGTCATAGATATGGCAGAGAAATATCCGGACACTCGTTTGAAACTATACCGGAATGATGAGAATGGGGATACAGAGTTTAATCCGTATAAATCATGTGTGGATGTTCAACTAAAGGCTTGGAATTGTGAGATAATATGGGCCAGGTCAGAAGGACAATATGATGATACATTTCAGCGGTCATGGATGGTACACAATACACCCGGTCCTCACTGTTTGGGTGGAGTAAGTCCCACTTTACGACTGGTAGATGCTTTTCTGATGAAAAACGGAAAGCCTATCGATGTGGCCGGTTCCGGTTATGTTGAAAAAGGATTTGCGGCTGACGGTGGAGATAATTGGAATCCCAACGGATATGATATTACTTCCGAAGAAGGTCGTAAAGGTATCATAGCAGACATCCGTGATAGTAAGGCATGGGGGCATTGGAAAGGTGACTGGAATATGTTCTGCAATCGTGAGCCTCGTTTCTATGCAGCTATCCTATATAATCACAGAGTGATACCTAGTCTGTCGGATGATAAAAACATTCGTAACGAATGGAGTACTGGAAGACAAAAAGATGGTTTCGGACGTGCAGAATTATATTTAGGAGGAGCAGCTCGTCCATCTATTAATTATGCGAACTACTCTAAAACGGGTATGTTAGTATTCAAGCGTAACGACCCGCAGGCAGATATGTATAACCGTGCTTATCCTCAAAACTATGCTTGCACTTACATACGCTATGCTGAAATCTTGTTAGACTATATAGAAGCGTTAAGTAATTATGATCCTACCAATGCGGACATTCGTAAATATTGGGATCAAATTCGTAAAAGAGCAGGTGTGGAAAGCGCGTTTGTCGCTACTCCTGAAATAGCTTCTGACCCAGCTTTAATGCATGAATACATTATTCGTGAACGTCAGATTGAGCTTTGTTTTGAAGGTGACCGTTATTTCACAACTCGTCGTCTTTGGAAAGCCCACACACCGGATAAAATTGTAACAGATCCTGTGACCGGTGAAGAAAAAGACGGTCGAATATATGGTGATGGAGGCAGTATGTGGGGAATGAATGTTGATGCTGGTGATGTAGGTTCAAATGATTTCAATTTTGAAGGTTTCTATAAACGTGCTGTTTTTGAAAAAAGGGTATTCAATAAAGAGTACTATTTATTCCCTATTCCGCAAAAAGAAATGGATAAGTGTCCGGGATTGGTTCAGAATCCATGGTGGAGTGGTAATACTGCTAATTAATAAAAAGTATATAGTTATGAAGAAAATATATTTATACGCAATACTCGCTACATTTGCAAGTATGTCAATGCTGACTTCTTGTGATGCGGATGCGGAGTTTGAAACAGAAGTTCCCGTGAATCCTGTAATGCGTCCTATCATCAGCTTGACGGCAATGGAACAAGAAGATATTTTTGAAGGTGTCATTGATGACAATAAACGTACTATTAAATTGGAAGTCGAAGCTTGGACTGATTTGTCAAATATGACTGTTAATTTGAATATACCGAAACGAGCTACACTTATATCTCCGTCAAGCCCGGAAGGTGTATGGGACTTAACCCAACCGGTAAATGTTGTGATAAACAATATCGAAAGAGATGTGACTTATACAGTAACGGCTAAGAAAAAGGCGGAGTTTATTGAAAAACCTCTTGTAAGTCTGGTGGCAAAAGCAGGCGGTGAGACTGCTACAGGAGAAATTGATTATACTAATCACACAATTAAATTAAATTTTGGTCCTTGGGTGGATTTATCAGAAACGACACTGACTATTGAAGTGAAACCACATGTGAAATTAGTAGATCCTATTGCTTTGGAAACGGTATGCGACTTTAGTGAAACTAAAACGAAATCTATCATTGTAAATGATGTACAGAAAGATGTTACTTACAATTTAGTGGTAACTCAGACCGAATTAGTCTCTACTTTGGTAGACTATACAACACTTAAAGAATATAAATTGGATAATGATGCAAATATTGTTGATAGTAGTCTTGGACTAGGTACAACTGATTTTGCTAAACTAATTGACGGTAAATATATGTCGTCTCCGTCCGATTATGGGGCTGTAGGATGGAGTCCTTTTGCTTGCCAATATAATGGTGCGGCAGATGCAACATTCCTAACAGTCGATGCTGGTAAAATGATGTATCTAGCAAAATTTAGTGCACATCGTTATTGGAATGAAGCAAATACCCAAGTTACCAAATTTGATCTTTATGGTTATTGTCAAGAAGGAGAACCTGCAAAGAATGGTTCTTTAGATGGTTGGACATTACTCGGCAGCTATAATTATAATCCAGATTCCCCAAGTAATTTTGCTGAAGGAGATTGTATTACAATTGAAAAGGAACAGGCCAAACAAGCCCGTTATTATCGAGTAAATGCCAAAGAAACCTGGTTTGTGCATTCTGGTTCCCCTGATGATTGGAGAGCTCGTGTTTATACTTTTACCGAATTCCGATTCTGGGAATATAAATAACATTCAATAACTTTTAGATGGTTGGTAGAGCTGTATAATCCTATCAGTCATCTAATTGCATTTTATAAACTACATAACTTCACAAAATTGATTATGAGAAAATTTATCAAATTCAGTGTACTTTTATTATGCTCTTTGATGGCATTATGTGTTTCATGTTCTTCTTCTGACGGTCCATCAGACGATAAAGAAGTTCCCCCTACTCCTCCGGTAAATCCGGGTGAGCTCTATCCATGGGAAGAGAATCGCACAGCACTTTTGAATTCCACTGATATGGTTCTTATTTATGGAGGAGGACATCACAGGGAACCTTATGATTGGGATGTAGACAGAATAAGTTCTTATGTAACTTATAAAGATAAGGCTGGAACAGAGCACTGGCTCTTCGACGCCTTTTTGTTTCTGGAATTGAAAGACACAGGTAATGGAGGAACCAATAAAACCTACACTTACGAAAATCAAGAAGGTCTGGATGCAGCCAATCAAAAGGATTGGAAAAGATTGGTTGATTATTATTTTGCAAGTAGTACCGGACTGGGAGCATTGAATCGTGCCATATCAAATGCACAAAAGCGTTTGGGAACCCCAAAAACGAAACATAGAGTAGTCATTGCCATTCCGGAACCGGTAACTCACAAGACACCGGCAAATGAAAATTCGACTACCGTATATTGGGGAAACTTGGATGGACATATCATGGATTTTTCCATCGCACAAGATCGGGTAGATGCTTGTAAATGGTACATAGACTATGTCCGCAGCAAATTCAACGAGATGCAGTATCAGAATATAGAATTGGCAGGCTTCTATTGGTTGGCGGAAACAGCTGGAACTACCAGAGATATTATATCTAAAGTAGGAGTTTACGTCAACCAATTCAAATATAGTTTCAACTGGATACCTTATCGTGGGGCAGAAGGACATGATAGATGGGAAACTTTGGGATTCAACAATGCTTACTACCAGCCTAACTATTTCTTTAATACAGAACAGTCATACGCTGTCCTAGAAGAAACTTGTAAAACAGCGAAAAGGGAAAATTTGGATATGGAATTTGAGTTTGATTATCGGGTGTTAGCAAATAATTCAGAACACAATATTTATTATCCCCGTATGAAAGACTATATGAAAGCATTTAAAACTCATCAAATATGGGACACTAAACGCCTAGCATATTATGAAGGCGGTGGAAACCTTCTTTCATTAAAGAGCTCTGCCAATGAAGCTGATCAAGCACTGTATCATGAATTCTGCGAATTTGTGATTACCCGTCCTATTCGTTCCAAATAACAATAACTATCATATTAGATGAAACGTATAAGAAGGTATATTCGTACATTGATTATAGTCAGTATCTTGTTCTTTACGACCCTGATAGTGAAAGCACAGCAAACGCTTCCCTATCAAAATCCGCAACTGTCCGTAGAAGAACGAGTGAACGACTTGTTAGGTCGGATGACTTTGGAAGAGAAAATAGGGCAGATTACCCATCTCCATTCGTACAAAGTATTTGACGGACAAGAACTAAATCCGAATAAGTTAGAAGTAACATGTGGCAACATAGGATACGGGTTCTTTGAGGGTTTTCCACTCACAGCCTCACATTGTCGCAAAAACTTCCGCCGGATACAAGAATATCTGATAAAGCACACACGTTTAGGCATTCCCGGATTCTCGGTTGCGGAGTCTCTTCATGGAGTAGTCCATGAAGGGACTACTATCTATCCGCAGAACATTGCATTAGGAAGCACTTTTAACCCTGAATTGGCGTATGCGAAAACCAAACATATTTCCGGTGAGCTGAACACGATGGGAGTTAAACAAGTACTCTCCCCCTGTATTGATGTAGCACGTGAATTACGCTGGGGACGAGTTGAGGAGTCTTTCGGAGAAGATCCTTTTCTTTGTTCTGCTATGGCAGTAGCGGAGGTGCGAGGGTATATGGATCATGGAATCTCCCCTATGCTAAAACATTACGGCCCTCATGGCAATCCATCAGGAGGATTAAACTTAGCTTCTGTTGACTGTGGGGTTCGTGATTTATTCGACATATATCTGAAACCTTTTGAAACGGTTCTTGCACAAAACCGCGTGATGGCAGTCATGTCAAGCTATAACGCTTGGAATCGAGTTCCCAATTCAGCTTCACATTTCATGTTAACGGAAATTCTTCGAAACAAATTTGGTTTCCGAGGGTATGTATATTCTGATTGGGGAGTAGTGGCTATGTTAAAATCATTCCATAAAACTGCAGGTGATGATTTTGAAGCTGCCCGTCAAGCTTTAGAAGCAGGTCTTGACGTGGAAGCCTCCAGTCCTTGTTTTGAAACATTAGCAAAGCAGGTGAAGAATGGAAACTTTGACATTCGTTACATAAATCAAGCTGTGAAACGTGTATTACGGGCTAAATTTGAATCAGGTTTGTTTGAGGACCCTTTTCAAGAGAAAGCTTCCTATCATCTTCCGTTGCGTGCAAAAGAAAGTATACAGCTTTCTCGTCAGATCGCTGATGAATCTACAGTATTATTGAAGAACGAAGGAGATTTACTACCTTTGGATTGCACAAAACTAAAATCTATCGCGGTAATCGGGCCTAATGCCGATTGTGTGCAATTCGGAGATTATACATGGAGTAAAAACCAAAGTGACGGCATCACGCCACTCCAAGGCATACGAAATCTGCTCGGAAAACGGGTGAAAATAAATTACGCAAAAGGATGTTCGTTAGCGTCAATGGATACGACATTGATAACGGAGGCTGTTAAAGCTGTTCACGATAGTGAGATTGCTCTAGTATTTGTAGGAAGTTCCAGTACGGCATTTGTGCGCCACAGTAATGAACCCTCGACAAGTGGAGAGGGAATAGACCTTAGTGATATTTCCCTAACAGGAGCGCAGGAACAACTCATCCGTTCCGTATGCGCGACAGGCAAACCTGTTGTTGTGGTTTTGGTAGCCGGCAAACCATTTGCCATACCCTATATAAAAGAAAAAGTACCCGCTATATTGGCTCAATGGTATGCTGGAGAACAGGCTGGAAACTCCATTGCTGATATTCTGTTTGGCAAAGTTAATCCTTCTGGAAAACTGCCATTCTCTTTTCCTCAAAGTACAGGTCATTTGCCTACTTATTATAATTATCTTCCTACTGACAAAGGATACTATAAAGAACCTGGCACATATACCTCTCCGGGACGAGATTATGTTTTTTCAAGTCCTGCCCCCTTATGGGCGTTTGGACATGGATTAAGTTATACCCGCTTTGAATACGTGCAAGCCACTACTGATAAAACAAGCTATCAGCCTCATGACACAATACGCATATCCGTAAAAGTAAAAAATAGTGGAGAATTAACGGGAAAAGAAGTTGTTCAGATATATATTCACGATGTGGTTAGCACGGTCATGACACCGGTCAAACAACTGAAGGGGTTTAAAAAGATAGAACTACAACCAGGCGAGGAAAAGCTGGTGCAGCTAAAAGTACCTGTACATGAACTTTACTTGACTAGTAATTTCGGAGACCGATATTTGGAACCTGGTAAGTTCGAAATCCAAGTAGGCACTTCTTCAGACGAAATATATTATAAATTACCAGTATGGGTAGGCAATAAGCCTATTTCTTTAGAGGAAAACAGTTTGTCAAAAGCCCCCGTAATAACCACCGGTAAAATTATACGCATAGAAGGAATTGTTCGTGATGTCCAAGCTACACCAATAGCCGGAGTGAAAGTAAAAACTATAAATTCTGAAGAGGAAGTTATGACTGATGCAAAGGGATCTTATTCCTTACCAGCACATTCAGATGATATTCTCTTGTTCTCCAAAAAAGGCTATGCGAGCCAAAAAGTACGGGCAAGCGGACAACATAAGATCAACATACAAATGATGAAAGAAAACTTTTAAAATTAATCTACTAAATAAAATGAGAAAATACAATTTTTTACTAGTAATGCTTGTGGCTATATTGGCCATTTCATGTTCACAATCTTCTTCTGATACACAAGTCTCAAATCTCGGAACAAAATGGCATTGGGATAAGGGGACTATTGTTATTGAAACTCCTGAACGTCCTACCGGGCAAACTAGTGTAATAGGTTTAAAAGCTCCCAAAATGGAATTTGTTCGTGTAGGATTCGTTGGATTAGGGATGCGTGGTCCGGCAGCGGTAGAACGTTTCACTTATATCCCGGGTGTGGAGATTGTAGCATTGTGTGACTATGAGAAAGAACGTGCGGAAGAATGTCAAAAGTTATTAAAGAAGGCTTCTATGCCCGAGGCTACTGTTTATTCAGGTGAAAAAGGATATGAAGAATTATGCAAACGGGATGATATTGATTTAGTTTATATTGCAACGGATTGGTTACATCATTTCCCTGTAGCTATGTGTGCAATGGAGAATGGCAAGCACACGGCTATTGAAGTGCCTTCCGCTATGAGCCTAAAAGAATGTTGGGCTTTGATTGATATGTCAGAAAAGACCCGTAAACATTGTATGATTTTAGAAAACTGTTGTTATGACTGGTTCGAAATGAATACCTTAAATATGGCTCAACAAGGGGTATTCGGTGAGGTCATTCGTGCACAAGGAGCTTATATTCATAACCTCGATGAGTTTTGGGATTATTATTGGAAAAAAGGAAAGGATGACAAACTTGGATGGAGATTGGAATATAACATGAAACATCGCGGAGATGTATATGCTACTCATGGTCTGGGGCCTGTGGCTCAAGCCTTAAATATCCATCGCGGAGATCGTATGAAAACATTGATTGCAATGGATACAAAATCTGTCATTGGCAAAGACCTGGTTGAAAAAAGAACAGGGGAAACGTGTAACGACTTCCGCAATGGTGACCATACGACTACACTTATTCGTACAGAAAACGGGAAAGTTATTGAAATACAACATAATGTAATGACCCCACAACCCTACAACCGTTTATATCAGCTTACAGGTACTAAGGGACTGGCTAATAAATATCCGACAGAAGGATATGCGTTGGATTCTAATCAGATGAGTGCATCCGGAATGAAGCCCAAAGTGGATAACTTGACCTCACATAACTTTTTACCTGAAAATGAGATGAAAACGTTAGTAGAAAAGTATCAACATCCTATTTTAAAAAAATATGGTGAGATGGCTAAAGAAGTAGGTGGACATGGCGGAATGGATTTTATAATGGATAGCCGTCTGATTTATTGTTTACAGAATGGATTACCATTAGATATGGATATCTATGATTTGGCTGAATGGTGTTGCTTGGCAGAATTAGGTGAATTGTCAATGGACAACAATTGTGCATCTGTCGCATTTCCAGATTTTACCCGTGGTGAATGGAACAAAATACAAGGTTACAAACACGCTTATGCTACTCAGGAAGAAGAAGCCAATAGTATGGAAAAAGCCAAGGCTTTTACTAAAAAACTAAAAGAAAAAAGTAAACTTAGGTAAGTGATCTTTATGTACCGAAATTGAATTAATGAAATACAATATTATGATAAACAGCATCCTGGATTCAATGGCATTATCAAAACTTTTGGATAACGCCATTGAACGGATGAACCGGTACATATCCCTATCAAGAAGAAACTCATTGTTCTTCGGTAGCCATAAAGGTGCTGAACGAAGCGCCATACTCTACACGATAGCACTCACTTGTAGGATGCATAAAGTGAATCTATTTGAGTATCTCACGGATGTGATAAACAGAACAGCCGAATGGCAACCGAACACACCACTTGAAAAATATAGAGAAATGCTTCCTAACAGATGGGAAAAGGCTAATGGATAAAAAGGGCTCATTAGCCTTTTTATTTTATCACACTATAGAGAAGCGCGGAGACGCTTACCAAACAGGTGCACTGATGAAAGGTGGGTGAAAGAGTGCCCTTCACCCGCTATCCTCGATGAACAGGGCGATGTAAAAGGTGAAGGGGATACATGCTATTTCTGTAGACAGAACAGATATACCTTTTATTGACTCTCAAAAGCATAGGTTTAGTCAGTCTAAAGCTAAGCTTTTCATTCCCTAAAGCTATGCTTTAGTCAGGTAAAACAGGTTCTAAAGTAATTTCATTGTCATTACGTTTCCAAGACGATTTTATTAGTCCATATCACTACTGTCCCGTAAAAGTGGATAAATAGTTCTTTGAAATTATTGAAGTATAGTCAATTATACGGTTATTCGAAATGAAACGGACTTGATTTTGCAACTTTGCAGTCGAATACAAATGACTGCAAAGTTGCAAGATAAATATGTTTTCTCTCAACTAACCGCTTTTTTGAACGAAGCACAAGTTCCTGCCTTCTATACTGTAACCACTGCATCGAGGCACGATTCCACAGCAATGTCATCTTTCAGCATTGGATGTCGCCAATCTTCATAAGAAAAGATGGTTGGTTGAACTGTTCTTCAAATGGTTCAAGCAACATCTTAAGATAAAGAAATTCTGGGGCACAACGGAGAACGCTGTTCGCATACAAATCAGTGTGGCTATTACAACATACTGTCTTGTGGCTATTGTCCAACATGATATGAACTTGAGACGCTCGACCTATGAAGTCTTGCAAATTCTCAGCATCTCATTGACAGACATTACTCTTTCCCATATCGTTCGTTGTCAAACAAAGTTAATAGTGAATGAGCCATAAAACCACTATTTTTTAAGTATCTTTTTAATCACAGGAGTCACCAGATCAGCATAACGCATCATACCCACATCGGTAAAATGAATGCCATCTACTGTTGCCTCACGATCGCTTCCAAGCATCATCTTTGAGGATATATAGTATATATTTTTCTCTTTTCCTTTTTTCAACTCATTAAATACACGACGTAAGGTATCATTCAAAGTCTTAATTTTCAGAGCATTGTCGTTATTGTAGTAGGAGTCCATGAACTGTGGATCTTCAATAAAGATGACAGGTGTATGAGGATGCCTGTCACGAAGTATACGGTAAAACTTCTCCATTCGCTCATTCATCTGCTCAACCGTGACATTAGGTACAAAATCAAGCACGAAAACACCGGCATCTACTCCAGCCATCACTTGAGCTACTCCAAGATCAAGAAAAGCATTGCCACTAAACCCGAGATTGATACATTCCCGATTCAAACGGCGTGAGATAATATTGGTGTGAGCCATGCCTGGACGGGAGGCACATCCGCCTTGAAGAATGCTGGTTCCATAAAATACTACAGGTTTTTCACGTATAGGACTTTCCTTTGCGGGCTGATTGATACTGGCGTCAGCATCGATTCCAATCGACAAAGAAACCAGTCCGTCGTATAGCGGTAAATAAATCATAAACTCCCGTTCTTTAGCTTCCATACCGCTGATGAGGCTAGATTCCGTACTTTTTCCCATGGGGCGAGCACTATTCACAAAGTACCAGTTCTTTCCTTCCAGACAATAGAGGTCAAGTCCTTTCACTGCTACATCAGTCATATGATCCATATGGAAGTTAAACAATGATTCCCATTTTACTGCAACTTGAGTCGAATTGCTTCGGAAACGCACTGCCATACCCGATGAATTCCGACTTAGTTGCCACAACGGTAAGCGAGAAATATGTTCCAATGAATCAGGCAAACGTACATACCGCTCTGTGGTAGCAGCGGTAGCCTTTCCCAATAGTTGGAATTCAGCCGCATCATAGTAGGTTACCTGAGCTGACAGATTACTTGCCACAAGTAATAAAATAAGGTTTGCTATCCTCCTATAAATTGAAAATGACATAGTATATATAATTAAAGTTCTTTACTTCACTAATCTGATATTAATATTTTTGCGTCCTTTCACCTCCATTTGTTGAGTGATGAATCTTGCTTTGACAAAAGCTATGGAATCATCAGTCCGAAGGTTGATAGAATAAAATCCCTTTTCATCAGTTTGAGTCTCCTGACCGGATGAAATGGCACGAACCGTAACATAAGCTACCGGAGTGGCTTGTGCATCACGTACAAATCCCTGTACAGTAATAAATTCACCACTTGGCGTGACTTTAATGATTTGAGGAGAATCAACTACAGGAGTCTTCTCAAGTTTACTCCCTACTTCGATAGAAATACGATGGACTATGCGATCTGATGCAGTGCCCACTTTTATCTCAAAAGTCCCGGGTTCCAAGTAGCGATTACCGATATTATCGGTCAGGTAGAGTTCGTGTACGGGGACTTTCAATGTGATCTCTTTCGTTTCGGCCGGATTCAAACTTATCTTTTCAAATGCTTTCAGCTGCTTTACCGGTGTCATAACAGTACTGACAACATCACGTATGTAAAGTTGAACGACTTCTTTGCCGACAACTTCTCCACTGTTTGCAATCTTTACTTTTACGGCTATGGTATCATGAGCTTGATAGTGAGTTTTATCGGCAATCGCTGAAACCAAATCAAATGTAGTATAACTCAATCCATGACCAAAAGCCCAAAGAGGGTTCGGAGAAGAAAATACATAATCTCGTCCCGGCGTTTCATAAGTTCCGGGCTCTTTATAGAATCCCTTGTCGGTGGTCAAATGATTGTAAAAAGCGGGAAGGTGACCGGAGCTTTGAGGAAAGGAAAAACTAATTTTCCCTGATGGATTTACTTTACCAAAGAGAATATCGGCAATGGAATTACCTGCTTGTTCTCCAGCATACCATTGAACTAAAATAGCCGGAACATTTTTCTTAGCGAAAGGTATAGCAAACGGTTTACCGGCTACCAATATTAGGACTACCGGTTTACCTGTTGCACAGACCGCTTCAATCAGTTCTTCTTGAGCACCAGTCAATTCAACACCACTTAAATCAATTCCCTCGCCACTAGTAGAAGGGGCACTGCTGTGGCGTACAAAAGCGGTACTTGAACTGCCAACAAACAGTAATGCAACATCACTCTGTTGAGCCGCACATACAGCTTCTTCAATGCCTGATTGATCAAACGAAGCGATAGAACAGCCTTGGGCATAGTTCACTTTCACCTTTTTGCCTGCCAAACGACAGATGCCTTGTAACGGTGTGATACCATCTTCTTTGTTTTTACTCCATGTATAATCGCCAAATTGCACACAGTCTGCATTAGGACCAATTACTGCCACCGACCGGAGTTTCTTTATATCCAATGGAAGTAAATTACCTTCGTTTTTCAGAAGTACTGTCGACTCATCAGCAATCTGACGTGAAAGTGAAACACACTCTTTGGCACGTAACGGCCAACGATATGAATTTTTCTCAAGGTAAGGGTCTTCAAACAAACCTAATTCAAATTTAGCACGTAACACACGTTTCACCGCCCGGTCGATATAGCGTACATCAAACTCACCAGCCAGCACTTTACTCTCAAGCGATTTGAAACAGAGACTCGACGCTTCAACATCCAAACCAGCCGTAAGTACTTGACTGGCAGCATCAAAATCATTACCAGCTGTTTCGTGAAAGTTTTTCAACATATCAATAACTCCCCAATCTGAGTAAACATAGCCTCGGAAGCCAAAACGGTTACGTAAAATATCAGTTAGCATAAATTTGGAAGCTGAATTGGGTTCGCGGTTCCAAGCATTGTAGCTTGACATAACTGCTAAAATATCGGTTTCAGCCAGTATGGCTTCAAAAGGTTTCAGATAGACATCAAATAAATCACGAATGCCACACTCCACTGATGCCAGATTTAATCCGCCCAATGGATTTCCATGCGGTCCGTAATGCTTTGCCATTGGTGAAATGCCATGATCCATATATCCTTTAACCTCTGCTACAGCCATACGAGCACAAAGGAAGGGGTCCTCACTAAACGATTCTTCCACTCTGCCCCAACGTAACTCACGAGCTACATCTATACAAGGAGCTAACACTTGTTTTACCCCAATTGTATTAAGTTCACCCGCAATATGCTTTGTCATTTCATAAGCCAATTCAGGATTAAATGTACTGCCTATAGCTATATTCTGCGGATAGATAGTAGAACCTTCATGCACCACTCCATGAAGTGACTCCGCTACCGAAAAACCCGGAATACCCAGACGTGTCTGCTCCAGCAAATAGGTTTGAATAATGCGGAAATTCTTCCTGCATTGCGCTGCCGTGAGTGGAAAACCTTCGAAGAAGCCATACCCTTTATCACCACACATCTTTGCTAACTTGGCGGTATTGAGCTTTTGTCCGTCAAATACATCCCACGATTGCAAATGGCTGATTTGAGCTATTTTTTCCTGCAATGTCATACGGTTCAACAGATCGTTTACCCGTTCTTCAGTGGGAAGTGATGGATTCTTGTATGGAAATGCATGCTGTGCATTCAATGAAGAGGCACAACAAAATAAGCATATGATCAGAATATCTTTAATTATAAATTTCATAGTTACGAAAATTTAGTTAACAATTACGGATATAATGAGCAGAAGTCATCATCATATTTTAATATCAGTTCTTTAGCCAAAGATATTGGATTTTCTTCAGAAATGATTGGAAAATCTTCATTTTTCAATGTCCACTCATACTCAAACTGTGTAATATCCTGATGAAATTTCTCTTCATCAAAGTTTTTATGCCTGGTCATAGCGGCAATTACTTCTTCTGTGAAACGTTTCCAGCGTTCCCTGTAGAATGTACGTGTCAATCCTCCCCATCCTCTATTGGCATAATCGTTCAGCTGGGTATCTTTCTGTCCCCATACCGTAAGAATGCACCGTGCATTTTCTTCATAATATTTTTGTTCTTGTTCATTCACTGCAAAATCTCTGGCATCTTTTATCCATTTGCCTATTGAGAAAACAGGACTGCAGCAGAGCAATCGATCTACATCGAGCAAAAGTTGGTCCATACGCTGTCCCCACACCTTAGTTCCTTCCAAATCTTTTTTCCGATAGCAATCGGTAAACTTATCACGATAGTCAGCAAAAAGATTACCTAAAACTTGCCTTCCCACATTAATTACATCAAAATGATATTCAGAATGATATACTTCTTCAGCTTTCAGCAACTCTTTCCAGATTTCCCACAAATCGATATTTTTATAATCGTACCCGGGAAGTGTGTTCCATCCTTCTACACCTTCTAACTGTGGACGAGCATTCATCAATACTGCTTGTCCGCAAAGGGCTGCTGAAGTATAGATCTTCTCATATAGTTGTTTCCATGCTTTAACAATATGATTATCTACATTCCCCCCTCTGCATTGGGCCCAATTTGCAATCCACTGGTGGACAGGCATTGAATTTTGCCATGCACGTTCAAAAACGAATTCATACATTAAAGGATTTACATCAAGACCTTCAAGCGTCACTCCCAAACCATATACGTTATCGCCTCCTTCTTTGAAAAGCCGATCAATTTTAAAATCTACATCATTCAGGTCACCAGCTAAAAAAGTGTTTCCACCAAAATTCCCTAAATAACACCAAATATAAGGTTTCCCGTAGTATTGCTCTGTATCACGCCATATTTCTGTATAATCACAATAATAATCAAGTAAAATCAGTTTATCTTGAGGAACAGCATTTAAAAAGGATTTGATACGGGGTTGAGTCCATTTCTCTTTGGCATGATAAAACATCCACGTCATCTGTAACCATTGAGCAGCAGAATCCACACCTTGGATCGATTTATAAATTTTATCAGATACATTAGACAAAAACTCCTCGTTCCAGTTGGGTGAGTCTACTTCATTGAAAGGATCGATACCATAAATGTGGTTGGTGCCATACACTTTTGTCTGTTCCTCTAAAAAACGACGTTGAATGACTGAATAAAGCGAATCCATGGGATCAATGAAGTGACTACGATACTTTTCATCGTATCCTCCCCATTGACTCATTGTGTAGATCTTGGCTTCCGGATAAAGTTCTTTTAGTTCAGCGGGAACATGTCCTGCAAAAGCAGGTAGAATGGGAGTCATATCAAAAGCCCGTTCACGTTCAAGAATTAACTTCTGTAGTTTTTCTTGGTCTGCCAACCATGATTGAGGTAGCGGACTTTGCCAATAATCGACGTTTGACATACGATGCCAGGGAAGGTGAGCCGGACCTGTAAAATAAGTACGAACCTCCTCATCAGACAGTCCCATCTCCGTCCATACTTTATACCATATAGACTCTTGACCGGTGATAGCCAACGGCATGGTTACTCCATTCAGAGCCATCCAGTCAATAAGTCGTTCCCAATCACTCCATTTCCAGTAGGGCATAGAGTAGCCAAAGGTGCAATAATTAAGAAAGAAACGATTCTTACACTTTGAACGTAAAATAACGGGAGCTTCTACTTCAGGTAGTTGAGCAGGCATTACTACACTATCCGAAGCATACCAAGAGACATGTGCCTGACAGTAATACTTCAAATAATGGTTTAGTCCTACGGCCAATGAATTCCGGTTGTTTCCTTTAATCAGAATCTTCCCATTGTCAGACTCAAGTGTAAAGCGGTCTATATCTACAGAATCAGTCAGAAGTTGAAATTGGAAAGAGTGAGCATATTGAGGAAACAAACGTTCGCACATTTCACTAAGTGTATTTGTAGCCGGATCTTGATTTCTTTGGCAACTCACCATAAAAAAAAGTAGTATAAGATAAAAGTATTTATTGTTCATAAGCATATCGTCTATTCAAATACGAGGAAAATGTTTTTTATAAGAATTTTAAGGGTGTCCTTCTTCGGACACCCTCGATTGCAAATGTGAAATATACTTGTTAATGTGAATCACGGATAGGACGTTCTATAACAAACTTGCAGAACTTATGATAAAGAGCCACGTCAGCCGGTTCACTAGAGTACTTCAAGGTAAGCAATGCGTTATTACTCTGATAGTAAGCCAAGCGGCATTTTTCCCATACACCATACTCCTTGAATTTTGCCATATAGTTTTCCAAACGGTAAGCTTTGCCGTGAGCTGCCAACACATCGTCCTCAAACTCTATCTCCATCTGCATATTACAACGCAAAGCTTCTTTGCAGGCTTCATCAAGACGTGTAAGAGGTATTTTATCATCAAAATAGTAATTGGGCTGGTAGTAAGCATAGTGAAATCCCAGTTCTTTCCAAGACTCGTGACCATCGGAATTGAAGAACGGAATCCAGTTGAAACTATATTTCAGTTCGTTCAGATAGTTGGCAATGGGAGTAATGATATTTCCGGTATGTGAAGCATCCTCGGCAATCCAATAGAATCCGGCTAAGTCGACATATTGATACTCCTTCTCGCTGAAACGGGCACGCACTTGATCGATGAACCACTTACAAGCCTTCACACGGTCGGCTGGTTTGGAGAAGTCGAGCGACATATTATCAATCTCACCCCAATATACACTCGACGAACCTGACACCAATTCATTCTGTACGTCAATAGGCTCAGGAATGCCAATTATTACTTGGCGTTTGTACGCAGGCGCCCCCATGGTAGTCATTGCTTTCTTTACACCGGCTTCGATAGCTGCAATACCAGTTTCTGAATTGAAATAACAATCGATGAGTTTCATCCACTCAGCCTTGGTGGCTGATTCATAGCGCATCCCCTTGGTATACTCTCTCACCGTTTGCCAATTGTCGGAAGTATTGAGGATTTCAAGCATGAGGAAGCTATCAAAGAACCAGTGTGAAGTGTTTTGCTCGTCTACATAAGTAATATAGGGTTGAGCGCGTTCCTGCGTCCAAATGGGACGTTGGTCACCACCCGAGTAAAAAAGTACCATATCGGTATTAGCCAAGATTGACTGACGGTTGGTTTCCCAATCGTATTTCTGGTCGGGCTTAATTTCAATTTCTCCACTGCCGTCTTCTGGAAAAACAGGAACGGTGTGTTCCTCATCGGAACAAGCTACCAATACTGAGCATAAACCTCCCATCAGTAGTGATACAAAAGTAAGAACAATCTTTTTCATACATTTCTTATTCATTGTTTTATGATGTTTAAATAGTTGTTTGAATATCGTTTAAATGATATTAAAAATAACATTAAGTATCGTTTACAGGCCTTTGAACTTTGTGAGTTCGAAAGCTATCAAGCCATGATCGGTAGTAAGCATATATACCTGTACGGCCAATCCGTCCTGACTTTTGGCAAAAATCACATCACCTGTACAAGGAATATTCTCACCAAGCACACTGCTCACTCCATCGAACGCCCAAGGAGAGGTATATCCCGTAGCTGTGTAACCTGAACCTGGTACGCCACCCGGCACATCTGCATTTCCTATTGTATTGCCTTGCTGTGAATCAAAGATGAAGCCATCGCTCATAGAATTAGCATTGGGATTCTTGGTGATGTCAGCCACATAAAGGCGTTGTGCTCCATTGAAGGAACCTGAACCATTCTGAACAGCCAACAATCTCGCGCCATTAAAATCAACATAATCAATACCTTTAGTGAATCCTTGCCAACCCCAATAATGTGAATCGGGAACTGTAAAAGCAAAAGCTCTGTCTGCACTATCACCAACAGGAGCACAAATCACCATATTAGTTTCATTGGCTGGTGTAGATATGTAGCTGAAAGGTTTCTCCGTATTAGTTGTAAGGATCTTCGTATAGTCTTCTACACGTGCACCACTCACATTAGCAAATTCCACATGCGCCTTGCCGCTCATTATGCCATCGACAAAGCTGATAAATACCATGCGATATGAGAAAGGAGACGTAGTGGTTAGTACAGCTTTTCCACTAGTAATGTCGCCTGTGATGTGAATAGAACTACCCATATCAATATTATAGTTCCAGTTAACTCCCATAGGTGCTTGATCGAAAACTGGATCACTGAAAGGTTTATCAAGTATCAATGTGGGAGTGTTTTCTATACCATTTTTCCATACCCATACATTAACATCCGTATAAGGAGTGGCATAGCTTCCTGCACGAGTACTCACGTAAGCCATGGCTACCATGTGTCCATTATCATCGGAGGTAATAGCACGTATGATGCGATTAGATGGTATACCGGTCACATTTACCTTCACCTGATCAAGCAACTTGCCGTTATATCGGTTAAACACCGGCATATTGACGAAATTATTGCTATTACTAAGGATGAGATAATCATCTACTACAGCCATAGTACGATTGGCACCCACTTCAAAACCATGCGAATTTTCTTTCAAAGTTTGGAAACCAAAGAGCCCGGCCACATAACCTACACCATATTCCACAAACTCAGGAGTTTTGTACACTGTTTCGTATACCGTTTTCTTCACACCATCCTGTGCTGTGATAGTAACGGTAGGCATCACACTTAAATCGAGGATTTTTGTCATAGGATCGTAAGCATCCGATTCAATGGTCGCCCATGGAGCAATGGTAATAAGTGCATTTTGCAATTCTCCGTCGATACTTGACGAGGTCTTATAGATAATAATTTGTCCTTTTTTATCCTCTTCAACAGGATCAGCTACTACAATCTGAGCACGTACATTGGCTAGTTCGACCTTAATGATATTGGCACGTTCCGACTTTTTATAAATAGCTGTAAAAGTGTAGTTTTTCTTGGAACCATCGGCTTCAATTAAGGTAGAAGAAAATCCTTCTTTTAAATTGTGAATACCCGACAAAGGGGGATCAAAACGGGCACCTACAGGAAGTGTAGCTTTAAGTCTCATACGAGTAATATCGCCTTGAATAGGTTCTGTATCTGAGATGTAGTAAGGAGCCTGCACTACAGCAGTACCGTTGACACGGTCGATAACGGCTTCATATTCAGTGTTCTCATTACCTGCAAATCGTCCGGTAATGATGAGTTGATCGGTGATTTCACTTTCGGTTCTTACCAAATCGTCAGGGTCAACACATCCCGCTAGGCAAAGCGAGAAAGCCCAAAAAACGTTTATGATATGTTTTAGTTTCATATTATCTACTTATTTAGATGGTAACCATAATTATTTCCAACCAGGAGTTTGCTCACACATTGTGTTATTTCGAAGCTCACTGGAAGGTATCGGGAAAATATTATATTTCTTAGGGAACTTACGATCCTGCGTGTCACATTCTACACGGGTATAAAGAAAGCTTGAACCGGTTTTTTCAATCTTGATACCATGCAGTCGTTGCCCATTGAGTACCTTTTGAGCAATATCCCAACGAACAAGATCATACCAACGATGTCCTTCGAGTCCCAGTTCACATACACGTTCCTTCGAGAGATCTTTAAGATAATTGTCCCAGGTAGACTGCTGAGCTAAAATAGGCAACCCCACACGAGTACGAATCTTGTTGAGATAGTCGTAAGCTTCCTTAAACTTATCTAAACGGGCATAGGCTTCGGAAAGGATAAGAACAATCTCGGCATAACGCATCTCAATCCAGTAGGATGTACTTTCAATATCTACGTAGTTGATATTGTCGCTTTCATCCATAAATTTACGGAAGATATAACCAGTGGTACTAGTGCGCACATAGTCCTGACTTGCCGATGTAGAGAAATCCATGTATCCGTCTTTACCACCTACGTAAAGTTCAAGTTGACGTCCTGTCCAATTGGCACCATTGTAGAGAATAGAAGCATAGAAACGTGGGTCGCGGTTTCCCCATGGTCCTTCGGAATATTCATCCAAATGAGTCCAATCAAACGATTTCCATTCCTGCCCCACCTTGATATCAAATGCAGAAGCATACTCATCGGTAGGCGTAGCGGCTGCACCCAACGTACCAGGTTGCAAGCCTGCTTTTTCTGTGTCATAGGGTGGGCAGAAGAAATGATTAAACATGTGTTGCTTAGTCTTTTGTTGAAAATAGACAGGCAAAATTAGCTCCTTATTATTCACAGTATTGAAAATTTGCATATAACTGTCCTTAGAAGTCCCTGAAAGAAGTTGATATACACCCTTTTTCTCCAGCTTTTCTACCTCTAATGCTGCATTAACAGCATCCTGCCAACGCTTGGCATAGAGAGCGGCACGGGCTTTCATACCATACGCAGCCCCCTTTGTAAGGCGGCCTGCCTCCGATCCTGTCCATTCTTCCGGTAGCACTTGGGCTGCTTTTTCATATTCGTCAAGGATAAAAGTCCAGCAATCGTCTTCTGACGAACGAGCTTGTGCGCGCTGGTTATGATCATCCACCCGGTCTTCGTTGATACGCAGGATTACACCGCCATGACGCAATACCAGCTCTTGATAAGCAAAAGCACGCATAAAACGAACTTCGGCTGTTCGAATGGCTAACTGATCGGAATCTAATTTATCAGCAAAGCCACTATGAACATCGTAAAAATACTCATTAAACCGACGAATCTGCTCGTACATGTCATCCCAATTAGAACGATAATTACCATCAGGACTCATCATATTGTCGTAATAAAAAAGTTTGTTCACGCTGCCCTCAGCTACATTGAACCAAGAATATTTAATGAGGTCACTCACACCATCGTCCATGGCCAGATTAGCTCCCACATTGATATCGGCATTGCTATAAAACACGCCATAGAAACTTTTGACATAAAGATCCAGGTTCTTGATAGAAGCATAGGCTGTAGATTCGCTATAAGTGTCAGTAGGATCGATATCAAGCACATTACACGATTGCAATGTGAGAGTCGACAGAGCCAATCCTAGTAATAGATTTTTTGTTTTCATGCTAATTTATTTTATTAGATGTTGTACACATAGGGTTTAGAACGTTACGTCTACACCAAACGTAAAGGTGCGTTGCTGCGGATAGTAACCTTGAATGACATTGGCCGACTCTGGGTCGAGGTACTTAAACTCGGTGAAAGTAAAAAGGTTGTGGCCGCTGGCAAACAGACGAAGATTGCTGATACCGGCTTTCTTTACCCATGACTGTGGCAAGGTATATCCCAAAGTCACATTTTTGAGGCGTACATAAGCACCATTACGCTTCCAGAAGTCAGATACCTGGGCATTATTAGCATAAGCCACTGTACTGAGACGCGGATATTCAGCATTGGTATTGTCGGGACGCCAGCTGTTCTCTACCAAGTAGTAAGGCGCGTTATCCCATCCGGCATAGAAAGGGCGCGTAAGTGGAGTCTGGTCACGTGCACCGTTATTCCATTCGCCACAAAGCAACTTGTCGCACAAGGCAGCACCTTGCAACTGAACAGAGAGGTCGAACCCTTTCCAGTTGGCGTCGGCCATCAACGAGAACATCATCTCAGGCGTGGTGGGGCGTGCAATCTTCACCTCATCGTCCCAGCTAATGAGTCCATCGCCATTATAATCAAGATAACGAATGTCACCCAATCGGGGAGTTTCGCTAATGGGTAACGGAGCTGCGTCAATCTCGGCTTGTGTCTGATACAGACCTAGCGATTTCAACCCCCAAATGGCCCCTACCGATGTCCCCAGACGGTTCTGCCAAGGTTTAGTATTGTCAGCCTGCGTCATACGCAGTATTTTATTGTGGGCAAACGAAAGGTTACCATTCAGGCTGTAATTGAATTTGCCAATGTGATTACGGTGTTTTACTGTAATCTCGAATCCACGGTTATCAAATGTACCACTGTTTTCAATACTCGGATAATGGCCTCCCAGCGAAGGAGGATATACCCCACCAATGGGACGAAGGATATCGTAAGTATATTTGTAGAAAACATCGAACTCAATGCCCAAAAGACCATTCCATGCCGAAAGTTCGAAACCAACGTTGATAGAACGACATTTCTCCCAAGTAAGATTCTCCATCGGGTAAGATACTTTATTATACAAGGTATTCACCGCTTGTGGAGTGGTACCGAAAACCGTATTGTTTTTTGACCATGCGTACTGTTTGCGGTAGAGGAAAGGATCAACATTGTCGCTACCTAAGATACCGAAAGAGGCTCTTAACTTGAAGCGTTCCACTTGAGGAAAGAGTTCTTTGAAAAAATCTTCTTCAGAAGCAACCCAGCCCAATGAAGCCGATGGGAAGAATCCCCAGCGATTACCCTCTTTAAAGTGATAAGAGCCATCGTACCGGAAAGTAAATTCAGCCAAATAACGGTTATTATAAGCATAGTTGAAACGACCAACATAACCGGCATAGCCCTGGCGGATGCTGCTGGAGAAGTTACCATCGGTGGGATGAATAGTAGATCCAAAAGGTAACTCGTCAATATCGAGTAGTGCGAAATCGGAGCGATAGCCTGTCAGCGTATTTCCTTTACGCTCAGTTTGTTCATAAAGGAATAGTGCACCTACATCATGTAAACCAAACTTTTGGTTGTATGAGATAGAAGGGCGTAATACCACTTGCTGTTCTTTCTCGTCACCGACTGACATCCCCCCTGTTGGCAACAGATTAGAAGCATACTGACGTACATATTTCTTGGACTCGGGTTTATAAAGCATCAATTCGTAAGAGTATTTGAAGCTGTGTGAATCGCGATCTTGCCAGTCCCAACCCACAAACATACCAGCTTTCAAACCTTTGAGGAAGGGGAAAGAGTATTCTATCTTGGCCGATGTCTCCAGACGCATGGTGCGCGTTTTGCTATAGCCCGAATGTCCGGCTGCATAATCAGGATTGGAAGCGCCACGATAACCAGATGCCGGCATCCCTTCATATTCGAGTGGAACAAACGGAGCAGCATAAAGCAATACCCCCACCACATTATTCGTCGTTTGATTCTCATAACTGTCGCCACCTGGCTGATAATAGTCGTTAATTTTACCGGCCACGTTAAGTGACACGCTGATATCTTTGGTTACTTGCGTATCGATATTCGAACGGAAGTTGCCACGTTCCAGCTCAAAACCTTTAATGAAGCCATTCTGTTTCATAAATCCACCACTGAGGAAGTAACGGGTTTTCTCGTTACCACCACTGATAGAAAGATTGTGCTGATGCATTAAAGTAGTACGATAAATAGGTTCCTGCCAATCGGTATTTTCAAAGCCATCGGTAGGATCTCCATTGGTAGTCATGGCAATTTCTTCATCGGTAAAGTAGATTTTCTCACCATCCATGCGGCGAGCATAGTTATACCACTGCATATAGTGTGTACCATTCATAAACTTGGGCAGTGTAGTAGCATGTGACAAAGTGAGCGACCCTTTATAATTAATGGTAGTTTTGCCCTCTGTTCCTCGTTTGGTAGTGACCAATATTACACCTGCAGCAGCTTTCATTCCATACACAGCACACGAGGCAGCATCTTTTAATATAGTAACTGATTCCACTTCATTGGGATTGATATACGCCATGCTGCGTTCTACACCATCTACCAGAATAAGGGGGCCGTCACCTCCATTATATGTGGAATGTCCACGAACCAACAATGAAACATCATCAGCTCCCGGGGCTCCGGTGGCTTGTTGAGATATCAATCCCGGCAACTTGCCGACCAAGGCTTGCGAAACGTTGCTTGTTGTTGACTTCAATAATTCTTTAGAAGATACCGAAGATATTGATCCTGTGAGATGGATCTTTTTCTGGGTACCATAACCGACTACTACCACCTCGTCGAGACTATTAATGTCTTCTTGAAGGGTAACATTAATCATAGAACGGCTGTTTACTTTTACCTCTTGTGTTATCATACCTATATATGATAGCACTAATGTAGCAGATCTGGGTGCATTCAAGGTAAAATGACCATTAAGATCAGTAGTTGTGCCCGTTGCGCTCCCCTTTACGGTCACACTGACTCCGGGTAACGGCAACCCTGTCGCATCTACGACGACTCCATTGACTGTACTTTGCGCATAACTATTCGATGCGCATACAAAAAGTATTGTTAATGAGAAGAATAATATTCTCATAGAACAAAAACGACCTTTTTGCATAGCTTTGTGTTTCATAAGTTAGAAGTTTATTAATAATATGTATATATCTTATTTAAAGTTGGCGTGTTATCATTTCCTCAATTACCTCACTGGCAACAGTAGAAACATCTTTTTGGTTAGCAATATCCCATAAGGATGAATCTTCTTCAAGAACAAACTGTGTACCCACAATCCAACTCTGAATCCATCCGGTAAGAGTGCTCCATACCCCCCATCCGGCATCAGCATTCGAAGCCCAATAATTCCAATCTTCATAATTGAAAGCCCTGAACCATGCACCATCTACGTTCTTGAATTTATCACTACGTACTTGAATACGAATCAAAAAATCGCGCATTTGATTTACAGCCTTTATGTAAGTAGTATCCTGAGTTGCCTTAGCAGCTTCACACAGACCCACAAAGGCAAAGTTTGTTGTATAAAGCATATCAGCAACCGGATCGCCATTGTCAAAAATTAGTGGTGCTTCGTTGTTGCCATATTCCGCATTGGAAGGAGTACGCCCAAAAAGACTTTTCGACTCATCACCCAGTTCTTCGCGAATACCTCCACAAGGCACTTGATTTCTAAGCAGTTCATTTGTCATAAAATGCAGCCAATCCAAGTGTTCCTCTGTTGGTTCCACCCGATAGAGCCATGCTAGCGGCAGAATCATACGGGCACGTTCTTGTTGAATTCCGTTAGTCCACGACCACTGTTCCGGATATCCTTCCATCATCATAGTTATTCCACGTTTCACACGTTCAAGCAGCGGCTGATAATGTGTTTGGTTATACAGCCAAAGATAGCAAGCCCAGTTCCAAGCCTCAAAGTGAGCATGCAGATTTACCAGGTCAGCATTATAGTATGATTTCCAGCCGCGTTTCTGTAAATCGGGCTCAAGAATATTTTGTCCTCTAAATCCATTTAATCCCGTAGTACGGAAATTACCTACAATGCCCTCAACGATTTGCTTATCCCATTTAGGGTTATTCATCAATGCTGATGAAGCAATAGAACCTAATAATGAACGGGCATTATCATCGCCATAATAAGTGCCTTTATGTGTATAAGCCCATCCTAACAGACCATATGATGGGGATTTTGGATCATTGCGTACTGAATCTCTATATTCTGTGAATGAATAGTCAAGTAAATTGGCAGCTACCTTTGTATATTCTGAATTATTCAGTAGTGTACCGGCAGCTGCAAAAGCGAACGAAGCTTCTCCTTGAACATCATCACGCATCCAGTAACGATACATCTGCGTACCGTCATATTTAATACCGGACATATGTCCTTCCAAAATACCTAATGAACCGTCACCATCTTTAAAGTTGCGTGGGAGTTCAGGTCCTACCGGGGCAACACCATTACCCATATATTTATCAGCCCAATCATGCTTCCAATCGGAATGCACCAAGAAATGTCCATTGTAGAACCATTCTACTCCTCTTTTAATGCTATTCATTCCTGCATCTTTCGGCAACATATCAGTAGCTGTATAAGTCGGACGAATATAAGAAGTCCAGGTAGAAAAAATGAATGTCTCTTTATTTAACAACCATTGAAAAATATATTCGAACAATGCCTTTACTCGTTGTTCCGGTAAGTAACGGCTCTCTGCAAAATTACTCATGCAAGTGGCTGAAAGGAGAAGTCGGTCATTGTGAAAATACAGTATCGGTTGAGTGGGCGTATCTTTCAGTCCATAAACCGCCTCGTTGAAGCCTGCCACTTTTGCAGCTACTAACAAGGGATTAGCAACCGGATTTGGGGTTTGCTTCATAATACAGCGTTGAAACGACAGTAAACTCATAGAGGGAAGTAGTGAATTCAATGAATCACATACCACAATACGTTCCAATTCCAAAGTATCGGCTGTCACCCATTCAGTAGTTCCTACGCATTGTGGAAACTCCATAAATACTCGCAATGATTTTTCTTTGATTATTTTCTGGTCAGCTTCATCAAGTTTCACCCCTTCCCTAGGATAGGATTTACTCAATAATAATACGCCCGCCTGTTTTGGGGCTTTCTGTAATGCTTCATGCACCGATGGATAGATACGAAGTCGATATCCTTCCTCATCCAGCAACTTCATCAAGTCATTAGTAGGAGTTCCATAGCATATCACTTCTTCTTTCTGCCGGCACGAAGCCAACAGAAGAAGCAACAGGAATATGCCAATAATTCGTGTTTTTAACATAATGTTTTATTTAGAATAAATAGTTTCCAATATTTTCCAGCATTGAAACAGTCCTCTAGGTACATGAAAACATCCTTTCCATTTACCACCTTTCAAGGGTAACAATACTTCGCCTCTTCTATTCAAGTATCCGTACCATTCCGGATACTCAGCGTCCCTAAAGTGTACCCA
>ERZ791645.554-NODE-554-length-30503-cov-6.000197_pt1 | contig 30503 bp, 28 predicted proteins | sample MGYA00509939_ERZ791645 | MGnify/ENA primary metagenome ERZ791645 (study PRJEB30046, sample SAMN00715249) | human gut metagenome | study: EMG produced TPA metagenomics assembly of the A metagenome-wide association study of gut microbiota in type 2... | reverse complement strand
CCACTTGCCCGACTGTCAGAAAGCAGATCGGCAAGACAACCTATATCGTCCGTGTCCATTTCAGCGAGACCGCCAAGGAGACGATGGAGGACAAAATCAAGCGTATGCTCCGTGAGGAAGTCCGCAAAATGTGACTTCTTTTTGAATTTGATGAAAAAGTCCTTGACTTTTCGTCTCTGGCAAGACAGCTAAAAGTATCTTGATTAGCTGTGGTGCAAGATTAGCACCATTTGACATTAAGGAGCTTCGTGATCTGACAAGCTGTGATGAACTGCAGCTTGATATGTTAGGGGACGAAAAGACAGCTTTGTTTGTCATTATCTCCGATACAGACGATACATTCAATTTCATTGTGTCAATCATGTACACACAGCTCTTTAACCTGCTCTGTGACAGGGCAGATGATGTGTATAACGGAAGGCTGCTTATTAGACGAGTTTGCAAACATCGGGCAGATACCAAAGTTTGAGAAGCTGATTGCTACGATCCGTAGCCGGGAAATTTCAGCTTCTATTATTTTGCAGTCAAAGTCACAGCTTAAAGCGATTTATAAGGACAATGCAGATACCATAGAGGGCAACTGTGATACCACACTATTCCTTGGTGGAAAGGAAAAGACCACGCTCAAAGAGCTGGCAGAAGTTTTGGGTAAAGAAACCATTGACCTTTATAACACCACGGACACGAGGGGGACGAGCCAGTCCTACGGTCTGAATTACCAAAAGACCGGAAAAGAGCTTATGAGTCAGGACGAGATTGCAGTCATGGATGGCGGCAAGTGTATTATGCAGCTTAGGGGAGTAAGACCGTTCTTCTCCAATAAGTTTGATATAACAAAGCATAAGCAGTATAAGCCTGTGGATAAGGACACTTTTTCCATGAAGATAGGGAACCGTACCTATACGGACAAAAAAGAAGCGGGTGCGGCGTTGATTGATATGTGTCGGAGTGCAAAACAGCCAAACATGGAGGTTACAATCGGGGAATATCAAGGCTTTAAGATGAATGTGTCCTTTGACTCATTTTTCTCCAAGTTTAGGATTAACTTAAAAGGAAGTCTGAGCCATGAGGTGGAAATCGGAGCAGATCCGCTTGGTAATCTGCAAAGGCTTTCCAATGCGTTAGAGGGAATGACCGGAAAAATGGCAGATGTGGAGCAGAAACTATCCAACGTGGAACACCAGCTTGAAACTGCAAAGGTAGAGGTCACGAAACCTTTTGCACAGGAGCAGGAACTGGCGGAGAAATTAGATCGTCTTGCCGAGTTAAATGCGCTTCTGAACATGGATGAGAAAGGCGATAATGCGCTGGATATGGGCGATGATGAGCCGGAGAATGAAGCCGGGGAGCTGAGTGGACAGGCACAGGAGAATGAGCCGGACAGGACGGAAGATGAACAGGCGGTTGATGAACCGGTAAAGCCAGTCGCAAGTTTTCTGATGTCTGAACGGATTGCAGAGCATGACAAGGACCGTATGTTAGCAGAAGGTTCCAGAGGGCGGATATCTGTTAAGGAAAAACTTGCCGAGATGAAGAAAAAGGCTTGCGGGCATAATATGACGGATAAACGCGAGTTTTCTAAGTCGAAAGTTAAACAGGAAACATTATAAATAATGTATGGGCGGTCAAATTTGGCTGCCCATATACAGTCAAATCTTATTGATAGTAACGGTAAAAAAGCTTATAATAAATTTATCTATATAAGATGTCGAGGTGGATATTCTATGGAATATGTAAAAATTTTATGCTGTGGAAAAGACAATAGTGAACTCGGTACGCTTTCATTGCTTTTAGATAGAATGACAAGTGTTTTGGGGATTACTATTAAAAATATGAATGGAGTATGTTTTGCGGATTTCGCTCAAGAAGAGGTTGATGAGGAGAATGTGGAATATCATGAACCGTTTGAAGTAAGGTGTGAATTTGTCTATCAGTCTAAAGAGTGTCGAATGGATGCTGAAAGGATTACCAACGCTGGAAAACGATATATTTATATAAATATACAGTACAGAGAGGAAGATGACATTTCTTTGTTGGCAAGTTCTATTTGGTATGAGTTTAAGGAAAAATTGATAGGATTGCTTCACGGAAATTACGAACAGATTTTTTGGTTAGCTGACTCTCAAAATATGAAAATGGCTACGGACTTATATGGTAGATTGCATATGTTAGAGAATTATTTAAGAGAAATTATAAACTCATATATGACAATAAAGCATGGTGGTGATTGGTTCGAGAAATATTCTTATGAAGAATATATGAATAAGTATTTGAAGTTTTCGGAGTGGTTTAGAGGTTCTCGATATGATTTATTTAAAAAGGTTGATAACCATTTATATAATTTGGAAATTGATGATATTTTTGTTGCATTAAAAGCTGCAAAAAAGAAGCAAATTACCAATGTTGTAAAGAGAGCGTTGGAAGATATAAAGAAACATGAAAAGGATAAAGCAACCGAAATTGCCTCTGTTGAGTTGTTGGATAGCCCGTCATTATGGGATGAAGAAGGTTTTGATGAAATATTTAGTAAATCAGTAGTTGGAAGATGGAAAGATGATTTGTCTAAAAGGCGAAACATGGTTGCACATAATAAAATGATTTGCAGGGATATGTATAATGATACGGTATCTGCGATTGATTATTTCGAGAAAGAGTTTAGAAAAGCAGATGAATTATTAAAAAAGAAAATAAAATCCGAAGAAACATTAGAGGTAATTCGATTACGAAGTGAAGCTGAGGAAGCAATGAATTTGGAATATTGTGATATTACTTCGGAGTTACTGGAGGAGCAAGATATAATAGAGCGTTTAAATGAAACGGATGATTTTATTTGTTTATCTGGAATTATTAATGACAGTATATCTGATATAAGCGAAAAAATTGAAGATACACTATTATCTTTAAAATATGTAAGGGAGGGTCTACAAGAAGAAACTTTTTTTGAAGATGATGAACTTGTGAGAAAAGATTTATTGGAGAAATATATAGAACTCGGTGATAGTCATTACCTGTATTCTACATGGAAAACATTGTTGGAAGGAAAAGTAACAAAAGAAATATATTTCTTAATTGAAGATATATTGCAGGAGCATTTATTGTCTATGGAACAAAAACTTGAAAATATTAGAGATAGTGTGTTTTGTGTAGATTTAAATTGCTTTTCAGAAGGAGATATTGTTCGAATAAAAGATTTTGAAGGGAATGAATTTGCGGTCAATGTTAGTGGATGGTTTTGTCCAGAGAGAGGAAGTTCTAATGAAGTTTATGTGAATTGGATTGAAAATGGGGTAAACAGTGTTTATGGTGGAATTTATATTTCTTATGGAGATTACGAAATGACAGAGGATGGTATTCCAATACCGTGTGTTGAAGATGAGCTTATCGTAAAATTTAGTGAAGTAAATAATAGGCTGGAAGCGGTAATTGATAGTATTGCAGAAGTTCTCAATAAGATAGAAAGTCAATATATAGAATTGGAAATTTAGAATGCCATCATTCTGAACAGCTGTGGTAGGTGTTATGGATTGAGTAAAAATCGGAAAGTAGATATAACAGAATGCATATAATTAGGAGGGTATATACGAAATGCAATGGGATGATAATATTGAAGATTTATTAAAGATACTAAATATTTTTAATAATAGGTTAACAGAATTGCATTGGTTTTATAGTCCGTTTCATTTTATGGATTCGAAGGTCGATTTTCAGAAAATATGTAAAATGAGAAGCGATGATAGAAAGCCAGTATTTGTGTTAGATAGAAATATTTTTTCTAGATTGATTAATGTAGTGTCTAAAGGAAAAACTGATGAGGGAAGTACCAAAGATATTGCGATTTTAGTGGCTTGGTCTGCTTTGAACAATGTAAATATATTGCCATATTATGCTTTAAATGAATTTGCTGAAGGAAACAATTGTGAAATGGCAGCTCAGCGTGAATATGGTGTTTTTAAAAAGATATTTACAGATATTACATTGCTAGAATGGCTAGCACTGGCTTTAGGACTTGAAGAAGAAAACAAAACGCTGGTAAACACGGATGAAAATATAGAACAAATAGAAACACTATTTTGTAATACTTCCATAGATTATTTAAGTAATTATGCTGCAATGCTGCATTTATCTTCGGTATTACTTTCTGAGAAGGAGCAAATTTCTAAATTTAAAAGTTTTTTTGAATGGTTTTATAGCAGTTTAAAAGTTTCAAGATATACAGTAGTTTATGTTTGTCGATTGTTGTTAGGAAATATTGATTACAAGGAACCAAAAAAGATACATGGAAAAAATATAGATAAAGCAATTAAGGGATGTCAAAATCAAGCTAGAGATTTATCGTATCTTACACAGCTTTCAATAGATCGTTGGCCTATTGAGCAATACGAACCTATACTTATAACAGATGATCAAATGCTAGGGGATATATTTGTTAATGGATGTTTTAATACACAACCAATTAGGCAGTTTGAGAGAAATATTAAAACATCAAGTAGAAAAACAACGGAATGGGTTGATGAGTTACTTGAGAATCATAAAGAGATTGAAGTAGATGATTATGAGATATATTGCAGGAATGTAATTGAGCAAGAATTAGATATGTTTAGAAAGATTTTTATAAGTAAGAATGACTATATGGATAATAAATAGAAATTGAGGTGCTTTTTATATTATGTGATTCACAGCGAAAGGGCAGAAAGGAGATAGGAGTACATTGCAGAGATCAAAACGAATTAGGGCAGTAATGATACAAAGTTTATAAGTAAATATCGTAATTATGTAAAGGCAGTCAATAATGGCTGCCTTTTGTCATGCAAAAAATAAGCAGATGGAGGAAATACTATGGCGGATGCTAAAACAGAAAAACAAAAGGTACAGGAGATAACGGAAAAACTGGAGCAGGGTATCAAGGAGCTGTTTGAAAGTGAAAAGTACAAGACATATCTGAATACCATGTCAAAATTCCACAATTACAGCTTTAACAATACGATGTTGATCGCAATGCAGAAGCCTGACGCTACGTTAGTGGCCGGATACAAGGCTTGGCAGAAAAATTTTGACAGACACGTTAAGAAAGGGGAAAAGGGTATCCGTATCCTTGCCCCGGCACAATATAAGATTAAGGAAGAACAGGAAAAACTTGATCCGGTAACGGGAGAGTTTATGCTGGATAAGAATGGAATGCCTGTTATGGAGGAAGTTGAGATTAAGATGCCCGCATTTTGAGTAGTTCCGGTTTTTGACCTGTCACAGACAGACGGAAAGGAGCTGCCGGATATAGGGGTGAATGAGCTTTCTGGAAGCGTGGAGGACTATGAGGACTTCATGCAGGCACTTACAGAGGTTTCCCCGGTTCCGATTACCTACGAAAACATAGACAGGGATATTTCCATACCACAGATCACCGGATTGCCATACAGGAGGGCATGAGCCAGAGCCAGACGGTAAAGACCGCTATCCATGAGGTGGCACACGCAAAGCTCCATGACCGGGAACGGAATCAGGATATAGATGAGGTCTTAAATAAAGACCGCAATACAAAGGAAGTGGAAGCCGAGAGTGTAGCTTATACGGTGTGCCAGCACTTCGGCATTGATACCTCGGATTATTCTTTTGGGTACATTGCCGGATGGAGCAGTGACCGGGATATGAAAGAATTGAAATCTTCTCTTGATACCATACGAAAGACCGCTTCGGAACTGATTACAGGAATAGAGGACAGGTTAGCAGAGTTACAGAAGGACAGGGCAGTGGAGCAGGAACAGGAGTTGGAGGACAGTTCTGCCAACAGGGAAGCACAGCTTTTGCTTGGCAGTGAGGACAGATTTGGAATTTATCAGCTCAAAGATACGGAAGCAGCAAGGGATATTCATTTCATGAATATGGACTATCTTGAAAGCAAGGGCATTGCGGTTACAAGGGAGAATTGTAATCTAATCTACACTGCACAGTTAGAGGACGGCACAAGCCTTGAAGATATTTTCACCCGCTTTAATGTAGACCGTCCGGTAGACTTTAATCGCTGTATGGAAAAGCATACCGCCGGAGCGCATGAATGGAATTCCGAGTATCGGTATCAATATCCATACAGAGGGAACAGAACCTTATGAGGATGTGCAGATGGATATTCTCTCCGGCAAGGTCATTGATCTGGAAATTCTGGATTATATACCGGATATAACAGATGATCCGAAAGCAATCGAGGTCATAGCGGAGCTGGTTGACAAGTTACCGGACATTGAGGTGCGTGGTTCGCTGGAGAAATGGCAGGCTGTTATCCATGCTTCAGAGATAGACCAGTTTTCTTATGAGTATGATACCTATCAGTATCAGGACACGGTAGAGGACAGGGAAGCGCAGGTTGCGAATATCACTGAGGACATCAGAAACGGCAATACCGGATATCTGAATGACTTTCTCAATGCGGTCATTTCTGAAGGTGTCAGAGAGGGCATTACGGATATTTTCGGACAGGGGGTGGAGATTGATGACAGCGAAGCGGTTCAGACTGCGAGAAAGGCAAAGGAGCTGCTTGACAAGCTGGCAGAATACAAGCCGCTTGCAAAGATGGAGGAACTGACCGAGCAGAATTATAACCAGATTGACAATGTTCTCAATAACGGAGCTGAGAAGAAAGAACAGAAACAGTCCAAAGGCAGAATATCCATTAAGGAGAAGCTGGCGGAGAAAAAGGCTGTTATCGAACAGCGGGACAGGGCAGAACATACTTCGCCGGAGAAAGATAAAAAATCACAGAGGGAGATGTAAAATGATGAGTAAATTTACAGTAGAAGAAATCAATTTCATGTGTGTATTTGAGACACAGGACAGGACGCAGATGCTTGAGAACATCAGACAGGTAATGCCGCACATAAAGGACAGCGATATGGAGGGGCTTGCCGAGCAGGTCTTGGGAAAACTCCGGAGCATGAATGATGAGGAATTTGCAGAAGTTTCTTTGGAAGTGGCAGAATGAGTATGATCGGTACTGGCAAAATTCGACACTACATGATATAATATTTTTTAGTCAGATTAGAGCAGTAGGGATAGTCTTGCGGTTGTCCTTTCTGGAAACAGAAAGGAGGTTGGTATGGATACTTTAGAAGTGCTTACACTTTTACTGGTTGTATTTGCAGCCTTGACATACATAGACAATAAACATAACCGCAAATAAACGGAAAGGCTATCCTCTACGCCAATAGGGGATAGCCTGTAATCCGTTAATAAACTTAACGCTTTATAAGTTTCCGATTGTGCAACCGTTGGACACTCCAATATCCTTCGGTTTTCTAATCTGATTATAAACCAGCCTTGCGGATTTTGCAAGAGGTTTGAGTAGGGGTGCCTTGCGCACCTCTATTTTTTTGCACATTTTACAGATGGGGAGTATACTTCTTTTCCTGCTGTTCTTGTGCCTGATCGGGCTGTGTCCGTCCGAGGTACTGATTAAGATTTTCCAACTTTCGGTTCAGATCACGCACTTTTTTTCACAAACCTTATAAGTGGAAGTCAGCTCATTTTTCTGCGTCATCAGCTCTTGATGCTCTGCTCTCAGTTTATCGACATTCAAGCCTTTTAAGTTTATGCCTGCCTGTTCAAGCACCCGTCTTGCACCGCCATATAGGATGATCTGGCTTTCGTATTTGCGGAAATAAGCGTCCGGGTTCTTGGCTTTCTTGTAAGCGATATGATAGGAGCGGTTGTCTCTGTACTGCTCGGCATATTTGATGATTTCAGCAAGGTTTTTCATGTGGTGTTCCAGTTCCACAACGCTCTGTTTGGCGGACTTGCCCGCTTCGGTTTTTACAGTAATTTTATGCTCCAGATCGGAGAGAGAACCAGCTTCATTATAGCTTTGTGCAGCGATTTTTAGATTTTCGATTGCCGCCCACTGTTGCAGTCCGGGACTGTTCTGGAATTTCTCGTCCGAGGTGTCAATGAGCCTGCGGGCGGAGTAGTCCTTTTTCGGGATCACTGCCTTTTGTTCCCGTTTCTTTTCGATGCGTTCCCGGATATGTTCCTTTGTGTATTCTTTCCCTAAAGACCTCGTACTGCCACGGACAAAACGCTCCTTGTCCAGAGGTCGGAAAGAAATATATTTCGCAGCATTTTCTCCAAAAGTTTCCCCTTTGATTTCGTAACCTTTTGCCCGCATTAGAAGCTGAAATTCTTCGTAAGAGGAAGCCGATTTGATACAAAAATTGATGTCCCGTCTGAGCTGTGTTTTCCAGGTCGAACCATTCTGATCAGACTGCCATTCCTTGTATTTTTTGCCACGTTCACCGCTGGGAATGATGACAGAAAGATTGTGTTCCTTACACAACTCATCACTCAAGTGGCGGATGCGGTGGTAGGTATGTGTGCAGTCATGGTATTTGTTATATTCAATATTGTCAGCCGCACAAAAGATGATATGGTTGTGTATATGCCCCTTATCAATATGCGTGGTGACAACATACGAATATTTCCCCTCTAAAACCTTGTCTGCAAGCTCTTTTCCGATGCGGTGCGCTTCCTCATAACCGACCTCGCCCGGGGCAAAAGCCTGTATGAGATGATAGGCTTTGTTGGGACTGTTTTCCCTGCAATGGTCAAGCGTATATTTAAAGTCGATCGCCGCAGTTTCGGGCGCACACGCATAAGACGAAACATAGATTTGTTCATCGGTTTTGTCCAGATTGCAGATATATTCTATGGCTTTATCAACGGTTGCTTTGATAGCATGGATTTTTGTGTATGCCATACCTCATTCATCAACTCCTTTACTTCATCTATGACCTCCTGATAAATGTTTCCGGTTCTGTTTACCCTCTTTGCGATCTGGTTTAAACTGGAGCTGATACGTCCCAGTTCCGTATTATAATTTCGCAGGTAACTGTAATCGACATCATACACATACCCATATAAGATCAGTTTGCGCAGGAAAGCAGACATACTCTTCATGCCGGATGCTTTGAATTTGGTATGGAGGATGTACTGCTCATCATCATTTAGATAAAATTGTACCGGGGTGGTTCGGTTTCGATTTGTCATTTCTGCCACTTCCTTTCTCTCTTTTGGGTACAAAAAAACTGCTGTAAAATGTTCGATTTTTACAACAGTTCGTTTCAAGTTTTGTTCAGTTTTGGGTACAATCACCTACAGCAAATTGTAGCAAAAGCGGCAGGAAAGGTCAAGGTATTCCACAGGAAAATCGAAGAAAAAATAAAAGAGGGTTAGGGATACTTCCCTATGGATATTCACACGCATATACGATAGGAAAGTGTGGGGAATTTCGCCTGTGTCATGACACAGGCAGTGCTTGCTAAGGTTGTTTTGGGCACTCCTGGAGGGTGTGTCGGTATAAAAATGGTAATAAATTTACAGTTTTCAAAATTTTTTGCAAAAATTAATGAAGCCTTTAATCATTTGGAAAATGTCAAGCGTTATTATATATAGAGAATCACAAGGGAGGAGGCTAGAGCGTGTTAAGTGATGACAAATTGATAGATCAAATTAAATATGGAAATGAACGTGCGGCAGAAGAGTTGATTACTCGGTATTATGCATCTATACTGCGCTATTGTAGGTGGCATTGCTCCAGCGTGGAAAAAGCTGAGGATTTGACGCAGGAAACATTTTATAAGCTGTTTAAAAATATATCCGGCTATAAAGGAAAAAGAAAATTTAAAGCCTATTTATATACCATTGCAAACAGACTGTGTATTGATGAAAGTAGAAAGGCGCCTTTTTATCCGTTAGAGGATGAAGAAAGTATAGTTGATGAATGTAATGAAATACTCAGGCTGGATGATAAGTCAGAGGTGAATTATCTTTTAAGTACTTTATCACCAGAACAAAGGGATGCAATTATATTACGATTTGGAGAGCAGCTTGAGTTTCATGAAATAGCAAAAGTGATGGGATGTAACATGAGAACTGCACAAAGCAGAGTTCGGAACGGATTAAAAATTATGAGGAAGGAGCAGAAAAATGAAAGATAGAACATTGAAAAGCAACTTGTATCATTCGTTAGGACAGGAAGTACAACCGAAGAGACTGGGAGAAACCATAAACTACTGTACTGAAATTATGAAAGAGCAAATGTTTTATAAAGAAGAACCACGAACAAGTTTCTTTCAGTATTTGTCAGATGTTTTTCGGTTTGAAGGGATACCGATATTTATTTTGCAGGCGGTAACCTTATTTTTTGTTTGTCTGATGATTGCCAGCGTGGCGGATATTCCACAGAATATTCCAATCTTTATGCCACTTTTTGTGGTGGCTGCTATGCCTGTTCTTTTCAAAAGCCAGTTATATGGAATGAGTGAAATTGAGGCGGTAACGAGAGCATCCGGCGCCCAGATTATGTTGGCGAAATTAGTCTTGGCAGGTTCTGCTAATCTGGTCTGTATCACTATTGTATTATGTCTGGAAGTGTCGTTACAGAATGATTGCAGCAAGTTAGGACAAATGGTGTTGTATTGTCTGGTTCCTTATCTGGTTTGTATGACAGGAATGCTTAGGATGGTGCGGATACAGAGAAGAAAGAGCATATGGACATGTGCGGTTGTAATGCTTGGTTCCTGTGTTTGTTGGGCTTTTATCTCAAGGGTAATACCGTGGTTATACGCTACATCCGCAATTGGATTTTGGTTGATTGCATTTGTAGTATTCGGGATATTTTTTGTAAAAGAAGTTTTATTTATTGTAGAGATGAGAAAGGAAGGAAAAATGTATGGAATTATTGCTTGATCGATTAACGAAACAGTATGGGAGTAAAATAGCAGTAGACTGTGTGAGTGCAACTTTAAAGCCAGGGGTATATGGTCTTTTGGGAGCAAATGGTGCTGGAAAAACAACTTTGATGCGTATGCTGTGTGCTATTTTGGAATCAACTTCTGGTGAAGTGTTGCTGAATGGAAAAGAGATAACCTCGCTGGGAGCTGCTTATAGAAATGTATTGGGATATTTACCACAGGATTTTGGATATTATCCCAATTATACAGCAATGGAATTTTTGATGTATGTTGCAGCTCTTAAAGGGATACCAAAGGATATGGCAAAGAAAAGGGCAAATGAACTGTTAGAGGTAGTAGGGTTAAGTAATGTGGCAAATAAGAAAGTAAAAACATTTTCCGGCGGTATGAAACAAAGAGTTGGAATTGCACAAGCATTATTGAATAATCCGGGTATTTTGATTTTGGATGAACCTACAGCAGGACTTGATCCGAAGGAGCGAGTGCGGTTTCGTAATTTACTTTCGGAATATGCCGGAGATAAAATTGTGATTCTTTCAACGCATATTGTATCGGATGTAGAAGCAATAGCAGATGAAGTGTTATTGATGAAGAAAGGCAAATTTGTGTTGCAGGGAACGGTTCAGGAATTAACAGAAAAAGCAAATGGTAAAGTTTGGGAACTTACCGTTTCCCCGTCAGAAGCAAGAAAATGGCAGGAAAGAACGACAGTTGCAAATTTAAGGCATGAAGGAAAGGATATGGTGCTGCGTATTGTTTCGGACAATATGCCTAGTAAACAGGCAGTTCCGTGTGGAGCAACTTTGGAAGACCTTTATTTATATTATTTCCCAACAGAAGAAGGGGGACAGTAGGATGGAATTATTTTTATTAGAACATACGAAATTATGGAGAAAGCGCATAGTTAAGATTAGTGTACTGTTATGTTTTATTTATATCGTGATTTTTGGGAATATATTATCTTTTCAATGGTTCAGTTTTGGAAGCTCTGGTGATTATACAAGTGCTTTTGGAAACAATTTTGACGGTTATGGAGTAATAAGGGAAAGTCAGGAATATGCACTCAACTTTGGGAAAGAATTAACAGATGAAACATTACAGCAGTTAGTGAGAGATTATCAACGAATGGAAGCTGCTGGTATGGAAAAGGAATTAGAAAAAACCGACTGGAAAATTATCAATAGCTGGCTTGCAACATTATATCCGGAACTTCAGGACACAGAGACTTATCAGACAATGATAAGTTATGTCAATCCAGACAAGCTGACAGGTTTTTATGAGAGAAGAGAGCAGGCGATTAGTGACTTCTTAGAAAACAATGGTCAGACAGGAGCTGAAAAAGAATATCTGCTTAGGATGGAGAAAGAAGTAGAAAGTCCGTTTCGATATGGATGGGTGGACGGATGGTCAGAGCTTCTTGCAAGTATGGTGGCAGATTTAGGTAGTGTGATAGCTTTATTTTTGGCAATTGTCTTGTCATCTTTATTTGCAGGCGAGTGGTATGATAATACAAGCCCTTTGGTATTAACAACGAAGAATGGCTGGGGAAAAGTTGCATCGGCAAAAATATTAACAGGATTAGTATTTACAGTAGAATTTTTTGTAATACTTGTAATTCCTAGCATTTTATCGCAGTTACTATTTATGGGTACATCCGGATGGAATATGCCAATTCAGAACATTAAACTGCTTGCAATAGCACCGATGAATATGCTACAGGCTGAAATTTATGAGTATATGTTTGTATTACTTGGAACACTTGGATTTGCAGGCATTGTAATGTTTATATCTGCTACCGTAAAAAATAATGTACTCGTATTCTTGTTTAGTCTGGCTTGTGTGTATGGCCCAATGATGATAGCAGAATATCTTCCGTATGAATTGCAAAAGGTATTGGATTTATTACCTTTAGTTGGCAGTGGTGCCGACATTTTCAGAACAAATACATTTTGTATCTTCGGAAAATATGTATGGTCGCCGTATTTGTTAGTTACAGTTCCTGTTTTGATAGGTATTTTTTGTATGCCTTTTGCTGTAAGGAATTGGTCAAGAAGAATGAAGGCGTAGAAAAATTATGGCTTTAAGGAAGAAAAAAGCAAAATGGCTTGTAAAATTATTGAAAGTAATATTTGTTGAATCTTATAAAATGCTATGTTCCGATAACAAAGATATACTAGAGGAATTTATTTCTAGGGTAGAGAAAACACTGAGTGAAGATACTGCAAGAGATAAGCTGATGAAATATCAGAAAAGTGCGGATAATCTTCAATCAAAAAGAAAAACTCTTTTGGAGAAGTATTTAGAAGGAGTTGTTTCACAGGATATTTATGAGGAAACTGATGTAGGATATGAGAGAAAATTATCCAACATTAGGGCAAATATCGAAATGTTGGAACAACAAATGGAAGATGAGGTATCCCTTAAGCGACGAGTGGAGGATTTCAAAAAGGCATTATCTCAAAATGAAGTGCTGCAGGAGTTTGACAGAGGTATTTTTGAAAGTATTATTGAAAAAGTCATAGTTGGTGGCTATGATGAAGATGGAAACAAAGATCCCTATAAAATTACTTTCATATATAAAACAGGATTTAGAAACGAGGTCAGAAACGTAAAGGAGCGTTTTGACAACGCAAAGAGTGTGGGTGATAAGGCGAAAGAATTGTGTTCCCATATCGCAGACGAGGTAAAAGATGTGTGTTCCTATGTTAGTGACAACACATTGTGAGTCAATCGTGCTCGTTAGCAGGAAAGATGTCTAAAAAATGAGAAAGCTATGTTTGGTATCAACTTTAAAAGTGATATGTAAAAGCTTGCGAATTAAGATTGTGTTATACTTTATAAGTAATAATTTTTAGATTTAAACCGTTTAACCAAAAGAGTAATTGTATTTTATTAGCCTCAATATAAAATCTATGATATACTCATAATTATGATGTAAGGGTTAAAAGGTTGAAATGTCGTTCGTGCCTGCATGATAAGACTTTAGAAGTTGTGACCCACCTAACACCGAAAACGGAATAAAAACTATGATGTAAAGGATGTTTATATATGGCTAAGTTTACAAAAAAGGCTATAATGCTCAGTCTTTTAGAATTACTCAAGACAAAGTCAATAGATAAAGTTACAGTTAAGGATATATGTGATGAATGTGAGATTAACAGAAACACATTTTATTACTATTATAAGGATATATATGATGTGTTAAATAGCATATTTATGCAGGAGATTGAGGAAAATCTGAGGGATGTTGCCAAAGATGGCTCTTTTTATGAGAAGTACAGCAAGGCTGCTTCTTTGCTTGCGCAGTATAAGGATGTTGTGATACATGTATATAATTCCAAGAACCGCGATATTATAACGAATTATCTTGAAAAGATGACAGCAGAGGTTGTAAAAAGCTATATAGCCAGAAAAAGTGAAGGGCAGAATATATCAGAAAAAGACCTTGAATTTATGTCATATTTTTATGGATATGCCATTATCGGAAGTACATACAAATGGATAGAAAGCGGGATGCAGGCTGACTTTGAGCACTTTATCGGAAAGATAGCAGAGTCAATAGATGCCACACTTCCAGTTATGATATCAAAGGCAAGTAAAGTGGGTTAGTATAAAAACTTTGTTTTTTGCAATATAGATAGGATTGTTAAGTTATATACTATAAATGAGCAAATACAGAAAAATACACAAAGATAATTTACTTTTGTTTGTGCTTTATATACATTTCAATAAATTATGGAAAATATGTCTATCTAATGCGGACATACTTGTGCAATATTTTAAATTTACTTATTTATAGTTGTATATTAATTAGTTTATAAATATTTTATTTTCAGACAAATTGAGGAGAGTGTACGAATTATGTACATTCTCCTCAATTTGTCTGTATTAATATATAGAAAAATATAGTAGATTAACCACATAGAAAGAGCTGTTACAAGAATATTTATAGATAATGTTCATTGAACAGCTTCAATTACAATCAATAAATGAGCAGATATAAAATGTATTAATAAATATTTTAAATGTGCTCTTTTATAGATGTAATTATAAATGCATAAAGGAGGTTAAATTATGAATGGCATAAAGGGAATAAAGAATATGTACAATCTGCTTACAGTATGTCTTATTCTTGTCGGGCTTATATTGCTTCTTGCGCCGGGAATAGCACTTAACACAGTCTGTACGGTATTTGGAATATACCTGATAGTGTATGGAGTTGTGAAAGTGATAGGGTACTTTGCAAAGGATGTATATCAGCTGGCATTCCAGTTTGACCTTGCACTTGGCATAGTAGCAGCTATTGTCGGCATAGTATTTGTATGTAGAACATCAAGCATAGTACAGTTGTTATCGACATGCATAGGAATAGTCATGCTGGTGGATGCGACACTTAAGATACAGACTGCGCTGGACTCTAAAAGATTTGGAATAAGCAGCTGGTGGATTATGTTAATTATGGCAGTTATAGTAGCAGCACTTGGTATTTTGCTTATACTGATGCCGGGTGAAACTACAAGAATGATGATAAGACTTATAGGACTGAACCTGTGTCTGGATGGCGTGCTTAACTTAATAATAGTCATTAATACGGTTAAGACGGACAGAAGCTTACGGGGATAAGCAATACATTTACAGTGAAAATAAAATACAGGAATGGTGATAAATATGGGTACAATAACACATAAAGCAGGAAGAATTGCAGTCAGCAAAGCTACTGATATAATACTGAAGAATTTAGATAAAGACAGAGAAAAAGAGATATTAAAGCTTGTCGATTTTATGGAGAAATATATGGATGGTGAGAAGCTTGATGTCGATTTCGATGGTGTAAGACAGAAAGTTTCAGATAAGGACAGCGCACTTAATAAGTACATTAACAAGGCATTAGATGAAATAGACCCTAATGTATTAAAGACAATAGTACTTAATCTTGGTTTTGAAGCATTTTTAAATGGAACTAAGACAATAAGGAAAATGAGAGAAAAGTATAACTGTAATGTGCCTTGGCTCATTCTTATGGACCCTACAAGTGCATGTAATCTTCATTGTACAGGCTGCTGGGCGGCAGAATACGGCAACAAGCTTAATCTTACATTTGATGAGATGGACAGCGTTGTAACACAGGGCAAGGAATTGGGCATATACCTTTATATGTTTACAGGCGGCGAACCACTTGTGAGAAAGAGCGATATTATTAAGTTGTGTGAGAAGCATAATGATTGTGCATTTCTTTCCTTTACCAATGGAACACTTGTTGATGAAGCGTTCTGTGAGGATATGAAGAGAGTTGGTAATCTTTACCTTGCCATAAGTCTTGAAGGCTTTGAGGCAGTCAACGACTTAAGAAGAGGTGACGGCGTATATGGAAAGGTTATGCATGCGATGGACCTTTTAAAGAAAAATGGTCTTGTATTCGGTACTTCGATATGCTACACCTCCAAGAATACAGAAACAGTTACAAGTGATGAATTCATCCAGCTTATGGTTGATAAGGGATGCCGCTATGCGATGTATTTCCATTATATGCCAGTTGGAAATGATGCATCTGTTGAATTGCTTCCAACACCTGAGCAGAGAATATATATGAAAGACCGCATAAGACAGATAAGAAGTCTTACAACAGGTAAGGGATTATTCACATTTGATTTCCAGAATGATGGTGAATTCGTTGGCGGATGTATAGCCGGTGGCAGAAATTACTTCCACATCAATGCCAATGGCGATGCAGAGCCTTGTGTATTTATACATTATTCAGGTGCAAACATCAGAACTAATACACTTCTTGAGATACTTCACCAGCCACTGTTTATGGCATACAGAAAGAACCAGCCATTTAATGAAAACCACTTAAGACCTTGTCCTATGCTTGAAAATCCTGAGATTTTGCAGAGGATGGTTAAGGAAACGGGTGCCAAGTCAACAGATTTACAGTCACCGGAAACAGCAGAGCATCTTTGCAGCAAATGTGTTCCTTATGCTAATACATGGAAACCATATGCTGATAAGATATGGAGTGAAACTCCGAAGACAAAGAGAAATTATGAAAATTATGAGAAAAAAGAATAGTGTGAAAAATAGATTTTTCACATGCGGGATTGATGTCTGAGCGCACCTGACACAAACCTATTATGAGTAAAAAAGTGCGCAGAAATGAGGTTCTATATGAGTAAGAAATCAATCGGAAGCAAGACATTAAAGGCAGGAGCAGCACTGCTTGCTGTAGGCGCAGGAGTTGCAGCACTTAACGCAAAGAATAAGAATGGTACAGAGAAAAAGAAGATAAAAGAAATACAGAAGACGGAACACGAAGAATATAGAAATACAGAACGTGGAAAGTATGATAAAAATAGTAAAGGAATATATTATTCTAATGGTAATTATGAAGCATTTGCAAGACCAGAAAAGCCGGATGGCGTTGATGATAAGTCAGCTTATATAGTAGGAAGCGGACTTGCTTCACTTGCAGCAGCGTGTTTCCTTGTAAGAGATGGACAGATGAAGGGAGAACATATTCACATTCTTGAGGCTATGGATATAGCCGGTGGTGCATGTGATGGTATAAATGACCCAACAAGAGGATATGTTATGAGAGGTGGAAGAGAGATGGAGAACCATTTCGAGTGCCTCTGGGATTTGTTCAGAAGTATTCCTTCACTTGAAAAGCCAGGAGCTTCAGTACTTGATGAATATTACTGGCTTAACAAGCATGACCCTAACTACTCACTTTGCAGGGCAACTATTAACCGTGGACAGGATGCACATACAGATGGCAAGTTTAACTTAAGCCAAAAGGGCTGTATGGAGATTATGAAGCTGTTCTTTACTAAGGACGAAGACCTTTATGATAAGAAGATTGAAGATTTCTTTGATGAAGAGGTATTTGACTCAGATTTCTGGCTCTACTGGAGAACTATGTTTGCATTTGAAAACTGGCACAGTGCGCTTGAGATGAAGCTGTATATCCAGAGATTTATCCATCATATCGGAGGACTTCCAGACTTCTCCGCACTTAAGTTTACTAAGTACAACCAGTATGAGTCGCTTATCCTTCCAATGCAGAAGTATCTTGAGGCAGAAGGCGTTAAGTTCCAGTTCAATACAAGAGTTGAAAATGTAGTATTTGAATTCAATGGAAGTAAGAAGATTGCAAAGAAGATAGAATGCAGCGTTAAGGGTGAAAAGGAAACAATCGAGCTTACAGAAAATGACCTTGTATTCGTAACAAACGGAAGCTGTACAGAGAGTACTATATATGGCGACCATACTCACGCGCCAGTTGGCGATGCAGAGGTAAGAACAAGCGGCTGCTGGAGCCTTTGGAAGAATATTGCAAAGCAGTCACCTGAATTCGGACATCCAGAGAAGTTCTGCGGCGATATAGCTAAGTCTAACTGGGAGTCAGCAACAGTTACAACAAGCAACGAGCAGATTATTGACCAGATTAAGAAGATATGTAAAAGAGACCCAAGAACTGGAAATGTTGTTACAGGTGGTATCGTAAGCTGCAAGGACTCAAGATGGCTTCTTAGCTGGACTATCAACAGACAGGGACAGTTCAAGGAACAGAAGAAGGATGAAGTGTGTGTATGGGTATACAGCTTATTTACAGATGTACCTGGTGACTATATAAAGAAGCCTATGAAAGAGTGTACTGGTGAAGAGATAACAGCAGAGTGGTTATATCATCTTGGAATACCAGTAAATGAAATAGATGAGCTTGCTAAGAACCACTGCAACACAACTCCTACGATGATGCCATATATCACAGCATTCTTTATGCCAAGAAGAAAGGGCGACAGACCGGATGTTATTCCAGATGGCTGTGTAAACTTTGCATTCCTTGGACAGTTTGCTGAAACACCAAGAGATACTATATTTACAACTGAGTATTCTGTAAGAACAGCTATGGAGGCTGTATATGGACTTCTCGGTGTTGACAGAGGTGTTCCAGAGGTATGGGGCAGTGTATATGATGTGAGAGACCTCTTAGATGCATCCGTTAAGCTTATGGATGGCAAGTCACCACTTGAGATAGAGTTACCGGGTGTGCTTGACAATATCAAGAAGCCGCTTTTAAGAAAGATAAAGGGTACTGTTATTGAAAAGGTGCTTAAAGACCATAATGTTATTAAGGATTATATGAAATATTAAGTTGTTATTTATTCTAAGTCTGTGGTATATAATTGATATATCTACGTATTGTATAAAATATTAATTTGTGATTTATCGAAGCCGTTGACAGGTGATGAATGGATGATTTAAAATATTTAAAGGCGTGTGAGAATATTTTCATGCGCCTTTAATTTTTTTGTTTACATGGTTTAAATTATAATATGTCTTAATAGAAAAAAAGTGGTATTATAACCGATATATACAATTAAAGTACATAGTAATTAATATTTAATAATACATAATATTTTTAGGATATATTGATATGGAGGTCATTATGCTAAAGTGGTTAATGTTATTTATATATATTATTCTTGGAGTATACATACTATGGAGAATGATACACTGGTTTAAAATAGTCATACCGTTATTTAAGCACAAACGTATGCAGGCAGTATGGATAGGTCTGTACTGTATATCTGCATCGACTATATTCTTAGGAGTATTTCTTCCGAGAAGCAGTATTCAGGCGTGGATACATAAGGTGAGCAATGTGTGGCTTGGATACTTTATATATCTGCTGTTCTTTATGATTATAGGAGATATAATAGTTCTGATACTTAAGAAAGTAGATAAGAAGAAAAATGTTCCAGTGCTTCACAGACTGTATGGTGCGCTGATAGTAGGTATAGGAATAGTGGCTGCAAGTGTGAGTTTTACAGTGTATGGAACTATTCACGCAAGGCAGATGACAACAAGAAGTTATGATATAAATGTTGAAAAGCAGGTTGATGGAATTGACAGTCTTAATGTGGTTCTTGTTGCAGACCTTCACTTGGGATATAGTATCGGCTGTGACGATATGAGAAAAATGGCAGAGCGTATAAATGCGCTTAATCCAGATGTTGTTATATATGCCGGTGATATATTTGACAATGATTATGATGCACTTGATGATGAGGCGGAATTAAAGGAAATTCTTCACAGTATAAATGCGAAATATGGTTCTTATGCTGTGTTTGGCAATCATGATGTGACAGAAACTCTTGTAGGAGGATTTTCGACAGCTTCGAGCAGGAAAGCATTCAGGGACTCACGTATGGAAAGCTTTCTTGATGAAGCTGGTATTAATATAATGCTTGATGAGGTAACAACTATAGCAGATGGAAAGATTAATCTTATTGGAAGGCTTGACGGAGAAAAGGCTGGAGATGGCACACGTAACCGAAAAGACCTTTCTGAACTTATTGAGCAGTGCGATATGAGTAAGCCGGTCATAGTCATAAACCACGAACCGGATAAGCTTCATGAGGCAGCGGATATGGGCGTGGACGTTATGTTAAGCGGACATACACATGCCGGACAATTCTTTCCACTTACGATAGTCCAGCCATTTGCGTGGGAGAATTACTGGGGCATAAAGAAGATAGATAATATGTACAGTGTGGTTACATCTGGTGTAGGATTATATGGTCCGGCTATGAGAGTGGGAACGGACAGCGAGGTTATGAGTGTAGAGATTAATTTTAGGTGAATTATAGAAGTGTTTATGTGAAGAATTATTATAGATTATTTTAGGAATACGACAACCATTGGGATAATAATGAAGAAATATTATAAAGAGAATATAACTTTTTATATGGCTGTCTTTTCTGCCATTGGAACATAATTGAGAGATATTATAAAAGAAATATCTTATATTATTTTGTACATTTCTAATGACATTTAATAAGCTTTTATTTATAATAAATTGCCTGTAAATATAAATAATGACTTAAATAATAATAAGTGAGGACTAATCAGATTATGAAAGATCTTACCAAAGGGAAACCATCTGTATTGATACTGACATTTGCACTGCCTATATTTCTGGCAAATCTGTTACAGTTGACATACAGTATTGTGGATACAAGAATTGTAGGTACATTTCTTGGTGAAAATATGTTAGCAGCGGTCGGGGCGACAACCACCTTAAGTAACCTTATTATAGGCTTTCTGCTTGGACTGTCTAATGGTTTTGCGATAGTCACGGCACAGAAGTTTGGTGCAAAAGATATAAGGGCGGTTAAAAAGTCTTTTGCAACAGCCATTATACTTGGTGTTTCAACGGCACTTGTACTTACTGTCGCAGGACTTGTATTCTTACATCCGATATTAAAGTTTCTTAATATACCGGATGAGTTGTTTAAAGAGTCGGCAAGTTACATATCAGTTATCATAGCCGGACTTTTAGCAACATTTTTATATGATATATGTGCAGCGGTGCTTCGTGCGATAGGCGATACGATAACACCTCTTATAATACTTGCAATATCGGTTGCACTTAATGTTGCAGGTGATATATTCTTTGTCGTTATTGTTAAGGCAGGAGTAAGGGGAGCAGCGGTTGCAACAGTGCTTGCACAGCTCATAGCATTTATTGTGTGTGCATTCTATATGGTTAAAAAGTACGATATATTAAGGTTGTCACGCACTGACTTTAAGGGCATGGAGAGTGCTATGGTCAAAAATATGCTTGGTGGCGGTCTATCGATGGGCTTTATGAGTTCCCTTGTAAATATCGGTTCGCTTACTCTCCAGACAGCTATCAATAAGCTTGGTCAGGATATTATCGTGGCACATACTGCGGCGCGTAAGATATCTGAGATATTTATGGTTATGTTTACAGTATTTGGACAGACTATGGCAACCTATTGCGGACAGAATATAGGTGCTGGCAAGGTTGACAGGGTTAAGAAGGGTATAAGGCTGTCTATACTTTATACTTGTATATGGTGTACACTTGTCATTATTGCAAGTTACACGATAGGCGGCTGGCTCGTTTATCTTGTTACAGGCAGCAGTAATGATGCTGTTATTGTAAATGCTACTAATTATCTTAAGTTTGACACTGTATTTTACTATGTTACAGCAGTTATCTGTATAGTAAGAAATGCCATGCAGGGACTTGGAGAACACATTACTCCGCTTATATCAAGTTCGCTTGAAATGATAGGAAAGATTATAATAGCCGCAACACTTGTTCCGGTGATGGGATATACAGGGGTTATTATAGCAGAGCCGCTTGTGTGGTTTATTATGGTAATTCCTCTTATCGTTAAAATATACCGTATGCCGGTGCTTAAAGAGAGCCGGTAATTCATATACATTTGCAAATATAATTGTGTGAATAATAGCTTGCAAAGAAAAATATAGTGTTGAGATAGGCTTTGGCTGTTGAGTGAATAATGATAAATAGTTGCAGTATCACTTGCGGCTGTGGTATGATAAAACAAGTTTGATTATTTTAATCAATCAGTTAATCCGTGATTTACATGATAAGAGATGTCAGGCTTAATCCAGTTAGCTTTGCTTAAGTAGGTTTTGGTTAGGTGGATTGCATAGAAATACGAAAGGAATATGCAGAATATCTGCACAGGAAAGTTATGTTATCCACGATAGAGAATATTAACAATGTAGTGAATAATTTTATCTGGGGAGTTCCGGCTATGATATGTATCATAGGTGTAGGACTTTACCTGAGCATAAGAATGGGCTTCATACAGATACGAAAGTTCACTTATGCCATGAAAGTAACAATAGGAAGAATATTCCGTAAAAGAGAGGCATCGGATGGTGCGCTTACACCATTTCAGGCAGTCTGTACCGCACTTGCGGCGACTGTAGGAACCGGTAATATCGCCGGTGTTGCAGGAGCTATAGCTATCGGTGGTCCGGGAGCTGTGTTCTGGATGTGGGTGTCAGCTATGCTTGGTATGTGTACTAAGTTTTCAGAAGTTATTCTTGCTGTACATTTCAGGGAGAAGAATGATAAGGGTGAGCTTGTCGGCGGTCCTATGTATTATATTAAGAATGGTCTTAAGAAGCACTGGCACTGGCTTGCATATCTTTTCTCAGCATTTGGCGTGCTTACAGTGTTTGGAACAGGTAATGCAACTCAGGTTAATACAATAACTTCGGCTATAGATACAGCACTCTACAATATGAATATTATTGCAGACGAGAATTCTTCAACAGTATCAACAGTTAATCTCATTATCGGTATAGTACTTGCAGTAGTAATAGCGCTTATCCTTATTGGCGGAATAAAGAGAATAGGTCAGGTTACAGAAAAGCTTGTGCCATTTATGGCGCTTGTATACATAATTCTTGCTATAGGTGTTGTTCTTCTTAATGCTAAAAATGTTCCAGCAGTATTTGCATCTATATTCAAGGGTGCATTTAATCCTGCATCTGTTACTGGTGGTGTAATAGGAAGCTTCTTTATGAGTATGAAGAAGGGTGTATCAAGAGGTATCTTCTCTAATGAAGCCGGACTTGGTACAGGTTCGATAGCCCATGCGTGTGCTGATACAAGAAAGCCTGTAAAGCAGGGCTTCTTTGGAATATTTGAAGTATTTGTTGACACAATAGTTATATGTACACTTACAGCTCTTGTTATTCTTTGTAGCAAAGTTCCGGTTAATTACGGAAGTGCAGCAGGAGCAGAGCTTACTATAAGCGGTTTTACATCAACTTATGGTGGCTGGGTATCTATATTTACAGCGGTTGCTATGTGCTGTTTCGCTTTCTCAACTATTATCGGCTGGGGATTATATGGAACAAGATGTATTGAGTTTTTGTTTGGCTCAAAGGCTAACAAGCCATTTATGGTGTTATACTCACTTGTTGCCGTAGTCGGCGCAACTATGGACTTAGGTCTTATGTGGGGTATAGCAGAAACATTTAACGGACTTATGGCAATACCTAACCTTATAGCAGTATTCCTGTTATCAGGCGTGGTTGTCAAGCTTGTGAAGGAGTACTTTGCGGGTGAGGGTGCAGTGACGAAGTAGTCATTTATTTTGTGGCAGCAGTTGGCTGTAGATAAAGTCTGTCTTTGGCAGGTAAAACAATTTTACGAATAATTTTTATAAAGAGAATAAATAATAGTGTAAAACATCAATGGGAATGGGAGTTTCTGTTGATGTTTTTTTATTTTATATTGATATTATTGTGTTAGAAGTTTAACATATAATAAAACAAATATTGGAAGGGGAATATGATGAAAGAGCATATACAGAAAGCAGAAGAACTAAAAACACAGCACGTTATAGAGTGCTACAATGTCCCTGATATTGATATGAATAAGCATGACGGTGGACTGCCTCATATGGCTGGCGTGTATACATATCAGGTAAGAAGAAGCTGCCTGGCGGATGGCGATTACACATATAATCACGCACCTATGCTGACAGGGTTTAATAACAGACTTTTATTATCTTATATAAGTGGCAAAAAGGATGAACACGGCGCACCGGACGAGGTTGTATACACAACATCAAAGAATGGAATAACATGGGAGAAGGAAAGAACTATGTTTCCATATATGCTCGCAGACACAAAAGCATATATAGGTCCTGACAAAGAGCTGCTGCCAGAGCATGCAAAGATGATTGTACATTCAAGAATGTGTTTTTATGAAGCGTCAAACGGAAGAATGTTAGCAACCACATTTTATGGCTTCTCACCTGACTTTCACCGTGCGCCTAATAATGGCTTTGGTGCGGCAAGGCTTGTGCGTGAGGTGTATAAGGATTTTACGCTCTCAGATATATTTGTTATAAAATATAATACTGCCGGCGGTTTCACCAAAGATACCACACATTTTTATGAGCCGGAGGATGACAGTCCTGTAAATATTCCTTATTATGATGAGGTGGCAGATGAGGGCTTTGTAAGTGCATGCAGTGAACTGTTGTCTAAGAAGCTTATACTTGAGCAGTGGTATGAGGAGGAAATGTACGATAAAGAGCACTATGTACATGGCAGGGCGCTGTCATTTTACACAGCCAAAGACGGAAGTATAGTCGGGCTTTGCAAGAAGGGCGAGGGCTATATATTTGATAAGGAAGGCAATATCGTGCTTGATGAAAAGATACCTACACTTATCACTAACACTGCCAAGGTATGGGGGCAGAAAACACCGGATGAAGATTATATTATATGTTACAATCCGACAACTGACAGCTCACACAGATGGCCTCTGGCAGCTATGAGAAGTGAGGACGGAAGGGCATTTTATAATATGAAGGCAGTTATTCCTGAGCTTCCGCCATACAGATATGAGGGGCATATTAAGAACCTTGGTGCGCAATATATGCGTGGAATATGTGATTATAATGATGCATTTGATAAAAATGTGTGGATAACATATAGCTGTAATAAAGAAGATATATGGATAAGTAAGATAGTCAGCGCAACGGCTGGGGATGCTGACAAGAAGTATTCTGTTATGTCGCCGCTCTGGGGAAGTATTAAGAGAACTGGCACTTCTTTGTGGGAGATTGTCGATAAGGATGCGTGTGAACGTGCGATTATAGAGTATTTTCCTGATAAATGTGAAAATGTGTCTGTAAAAATTAATGTGAAAAATATATCTGATGATAATGGAGTTAAGGTTGTATTTTATGATGTAAGTGGAAATGTCATAAAAGAAGCGGTGTGTAAGCAGGGAGAGTGCGTGGTGGAATGTGGGTCTGATGAAGCTGGCAGGGATATTAATGGCGCATGTATGATTAAAAAAGAAGTTAATGGCGTTGATATGATTAATAGCAGATGTGAAGCCACAACACCAGCAAGAATAGCTGTATATTCAAAGGAGCGGCTTGCACTTAACACACTTTCAGATGATGGAAGACTTGGAGCACTTTCTGATATGGAGGATGCGGACAGGAAGGATTATTGTACGGAATTCAGTGTTGAGTTTGTAAGTAAAGAATGATAATATATCAGATAAATAAAAGCGCCAGCTTTTACGGACTTGCATGGCGGAAAAGTAGATAAAAGAATAAAGAGGAACAGTGCTAGCCCGACAAAGAAATCTGATGAAAGGAAAATTAATATGTTAAAGATAGATGCAAGAGCCCCAAAAGAGTCGGCGAAAGATTATGTAGTAAGACAGCTTATATATAATATAATCCACGTAAATCTTATCCCCGGACAAAGAATAGATGCAGATGAGTTAAGCAGGCAGCTTAATGTAAGTAAAAATCCTGTAAGAGAGGCTGAATTAGAGCTTTCGCAGACACGTCTTATAGAAATCAAGCCAAAGATAGGCGCATTTGTATCGTATATAGATACAAAGATAGTTGATGAAGTGCGTGAGTTAAGAAGCGTTCTTGAATCAGAGCTTGCAAGACAGGCGTGCGATATTCTCACAAAAGAGCAGATAGATGTATTATGGGAAAATGTTGCACTCTGGCAGATGTATATGAAGCGCAATGATGAAGAAAAAATATTCCAGCTTGATAAGGAATTCCACGAAAAGCTTTACAAAATGTGTGGTAAGGATTATTGGTATGAACTTGTCAATAATATTTCACCACATTTTGACAGAACTACAATATTAAGCTTCAGATGTGAAGAGGTGGGACGTATATTAACAGACCACGAAGAACTTGTATCGGCGCTTGAAAATAGGGACAAGGAAAAGGCGTATGAGATATCAAGACGTCACCTCACACGTTATACAGAAAATATAGCTTCTATAAAAAAGAATTATGAAGAATACTTTAAAAGTGTGTAGTTAATCAGGTAGCTAGAATTAAAAGATTAGTGTGAAAAATAGATTTTTTACACGCGGGATTTGTGTCTGCGCACATTTGGCACAAAACTCGTAATGCGTAAAAAGCGTGCGCAGAAATGAGGAGTATTATGGCACATTTAACAATAAATTTCAGGTCAAAGGCACTTGGGATGCCAGTTATGCTGGATGTTCTTATGCCACAGGGCAGGGGAGGATATAAAACACTGTATCTTCTGCATGGAGCTGGTGGAGATCATACAAGCTGGGTTCTTAATACAAGGATAGCAGATTATGTTAATAACAGGAATATAGCAGTTGTTATGCCATCTGGTAAGAACAGATTCTATGTTAACAATGAGTATGGAAAGAACTTTTATACATATATAACTGAGGAGCTTGTGAGCCAGTGTGAGGAATGGTTTGATATAAGCCGTAAAGCAGAGGACAGATATATAGCTGGTATGTCAATGGGCGGATATGGTGCAGTTTATGCGGCACTTAAGAAACCGTCTATGTATAACACCGCATTTGCATATTCAGGACTTCTTAACATACTTGAGCGTTATGATAAACCGCAGGGAATAGATATGTTTCCGGTGTTTGGAACAAGGCAGCAGCTTATAGATAATGGTTATGACCTATATACACTGGTTGATGAATATGCTGATAATGAAGAAAAAATGCATACGAAATACATAATAGCCTGTGGAACAGAAGACCCAAGAATACATATGAGCAGGCAGTTTGGTGAAGCGCTTACGAGAGCTGGCATAGACAATGTATACAGGGAAAGTCCCGGAGAACATAACTTTGCATACTGGGATTATTGTATAGAACAGACGGTTAAGTATATATGCGGGGAGGACTCATTATGGCAGTAATGAATATAAATGTATTTTCGGTTATGTTAAGGCATGGAATGGATGTGACAGTGGTGCTTCCTGACGATATAGATGAGGGAGAGCAGCTTAAGTGTGTGTGGCTGTATCACGGCGGAAGTGGTGATAACACAGAATGGCTGTATCATACACCACTTGTTGATACAGTTGAGAAGAGGCATTTTGCGGCAGTGCTGCCAAATGTGGATGATTCGTGTTTTGTAAATATGAATATAGGCAATAAGTATGAAAATTATGTTGCAAAGGAACTTCCATCAATAATATGGAATATGTTTAAGTGCATATCTGATAAAAGAGAGGATAACTATGTGTCAGGATATTCCAATGGTGGATATGGATGTCTTCATACAGTACTTAAGTATCCTAAGAAGTTTTCCAAGGTAGGAGCATTTTCAGCGGGAGATAAAGCAGATTCAGCGTATGTAAACGATGGAAGTGCTAAGGCTAAAGGAAGAATTAATCTTTTTGGAGATGGAGATATACATAATACAGATTACTGTCTTACATATCTTGCAGACAAGCTGATAGCAGCTGATACAGATATTATACCAGACGTATATCATGCATGCGGAGGCAGAGATCCATGGCTTGATATGAATCATATTGTAAGAGATTATTTTCTTGAACATAAGGATGTATATAAGAATTATACATATGATGAGATAGACGAACTTGGACACGAGTGGCGTTTCTGGGATATAGAGCTTAATAAGTTCCTTGACTATGCCGGTCTTAAGGAAGTAAGGCCAGCAAAGGTCTAGGTAAACTTATAATAATACTTAAAAACATTATTAAATCAGTTATTATATGATGTGAGTGTCCCAAGAAATAGACTTTTTATACTTGGAACATTTACATCATAATATAAAAAATGAAAGATTTACTCGGATACAACCTGCGCATTTTTAACGGATAAAGTCTTATAGGTTTCAAATGTGAATTTTTTATCGAGTATATCTCCAATAATAGCGACAACTTTTCCCATAGTGAAGGCGGCAAGTATAGTTCCGATACCAAGACCATCGATATGTCCTATAAAGAAGAATGTCATACAGCCAGTAACAAAAAGGCATATTACATCAAAGCTTATCTTAATGCGTGAATAGCGGACTTTTGTAATAGCAGACAGTTCTCTAGGGAAAAGGTCAGTTGGTATGATAGGAAGCTTACATCTGTTTGAAAGTGCAATTCCTATGCAGAGGAGCAGATAACTTACTATAAAGTAGATAATCTGTAAAGGCAGTGTCTGAGGAAGTATATTTATCCATGCCTTGTGTACGTCAAGCAGTTCAGAAAATGCAAAGCCTACGATAAAGCTGCAAAGGTAAGATGGAACGAATTTCTTCCTTAGTATCATAAGTGTAAGGATAAGAGTTCCCTGAAATATATAAGTCCATGTTCCAAGCGACAGCTTAGGTAACACAAGTGAAAATGCATAAGGAACACTGGATATGGCAGATATTCCAGAGCCTGAGTGAAGCATAAGCACAACGCCGAAGCTGTTTATTATGACGGCTATGAGTAGTGCAAGCTCTCCACGGAATACTGGTTTGTCTGCTGTGTTTTTTGTCTGGTTAGTATTGTTGTTTTTCATTGTTATTTCTCCATTCGTAATTATTGGATTATGTAAGTGTGAAAATGTGTTTTGACACTTACATATTTAGGTGATGTCGTGGGAGGACTAATGTGGGTTTAGAATTTTTGCCCCTGTCATCATTTAGATTACAGTTACATAGTTTAGTTTTATATTATTCATAAGACAAATAAATAATATTTATAGATGTATAGATTTTGTCTATGAATTGAATTGGTATGAAAATGCATTTTTATACGCTGTATTTGTGTATGCGCACATCTGGCACAAAGTTGTTATATTCAAAAATGTGCGCGGAGATGGTGATTATTATGAATTTATATTATATAAAGTACTTTGTCACACTGGCAGAGTACAAGCATTATACGAAGGCGGCTAATGCGTTGTGTATAACGCAGCCCAGTCTTTCACATGCTATAGCCCAGCTTGAAAAAGAGCTTGGTGTTCCACTTTTTGAACGTAGTGGCAGAAATACAACGCTTACAAGGTTCGGGCAGGAATTTCTTGTGTATGCAAAGCAGACATTAAGCACGATTGATGAGGGCGTGGAGTCAATAAAGAAAAGTGCAAGGGGAGATGGCATTATAAGACTAGGATTCTTAAGACCGCTGGGTGTCGATTATATTCCGGAGCTTGTAACTGAATATATGAAGAAGAACAGAGGGCGTGATATACAGTTTACTTTCCACACGGATGTGACCGGAAGGCTTGTTGATGGAATGATTGACCGGAAGTATGATGTCCTGTTTTGTTCACGTCCCGATGAGGCATGTGGACTTACAGCTAAGAAGGTTATGCAGGAAAAGCTTGTTCTTATAGCGCCGAAAGGTCATTCTGTGATGTCAGCGTGTGATGGTGATGGTAAGATTAAGCTTGTAGATACACTTTCGTATCCATATATATTTTTTGATAAAAGCTCTGGTATGAGAGGTGTGGTTGATGAGCTTTTTAACAAATGTGGTTCATTTCCGGACATTGCATATGAAACGGAGGAGGATGAAGTGGTAGCAGGACTTGTTGCGGCAGGGCTTGGAATAGCCGTGATTGCAGATATACCGCTTATTCACCAGATGAAGCTTGATATAGCAGACATAGCAGAGCCAGAGTATGAGCGAAGTATATATATGGTGACAGACAATAGTATCTATATGCCACCAGTGGTATCGGACTTTGTGAATTATGTGATGAGCACAAAGAAAAATGAAGCAGATAAAGAGTTAATTTAACAAGCACAAAGAAATTTTGCGTGAAAAATAGATTTTCACACGCGAGGATTGTGTCTGCGCGCACCTGACACAAACACGATATGTGCAAAAATGTGCGTAGAAAAGAGGATTGATATGATAAAGTATACAGTTAAAGATATAGAAGAGCCGGACTTTGGATGTGAAGGTCTTCCGGACGGACAGGTTATAACTGATAAAGTTACACTTAAGGCAGAAAATGGGGATATTATTAAACTGGATGTAGCAGATGCGTATCTGTATGAGAAGGATATAAATGTCGGCGATGGAGTCTATATAGATAAAGCTGCGGAAAATGTTATTACAAAGTGTTAAAATCGGAGAGGATAACTTATGGGATATGATATAGGGAAA
>ERZ791645.527-NODE-527-length-31447-cov-5.095661_pt1 | contig 31447 bp, 20 predicted proteins | sample MGYA00509939_ERZ791645 | MGnify/ENA primary metagenome ERZ791645 (study PRJEB30046, sample SAMN00715249) | human gut metagenome | study: EMG produced TPA metagenomics assembly of the A metagenome-wide association study of gut microbiota in type 2... | reverse complement strand
CTTCCGATGTGGCAGAAGTTTCTTCGGCAGCGGCAGAGTTGTCTTCCACTCCTTTAGAAATTTCTTCAATACCAATCTCAAGCTGTTCCATGCTCTGCTCCTGCTGGACATAAGTTTCGGAACTCTTTGAAATCATTTCATTTACTTTCTGAACAGCCTCCATGACTTCCTGAATGGAAGTGACGACGTCATTTACAATCTGGTTTCCATGTTCAATTTCGTTAATGGAAATACCGATGAGATCTTTGGTCGTATTGGCTGCTTTGGAGCTTTCCTCGGCTAAAGAACCTATCTCGGAGGCAACAACAGCAAATCCTTTTCCGGCTTCACCTGCCCGTGCAGCTTCAATGGAAGCATTTAATGCTAACAGATTTGTCTGGTCTGCGATATCTTCAATTGTCTTAATGATGCCGACAACCTCATTGGAGGTCTGTGTGATCTTATTCATTGCTTCTGTCATTAGTGACATCTGATCTTTGCTGTTTCGCATCATATCAGTTACTTTTAATGTTTCATCAGCCGCAACCTGTGCAGCAGCAGTATTTTCTTTTACCTGATCGGTAACAGCAGTTGTGGTGGCAACAAGTTCTTCTACGGAAGCCGATTGTGTGGTGGCGCCTTCCGCAATACTTTGTGCTGCTTTGGCAAGATCCTCAGAACCGGCAGACACCTGACTGGAAGTGTTGATAATATCAGTCATGATGTTTTGCATGGATTCAGAAATATTGATAAGACCTTCTTTTACTTTTGAAAAATCTCCGGCATAATCATATTTCAGTGTAAATTTTAACTTTCCATCTGCTAAACGGTTTAAGGCATAGGTAATCTCATTAATGTAATTAATGTATTCCTTCAGGCGGTCTACCGTTAACTGGATGGAGTCAGACAGTTCGCCGATTTCATTGTCAGAGTGAATCTTAAGGGATACATCAAGGTTTCCTTTGGCAAGTTCCTGTGCAACATCATTTAATGTACTGATCGGTTTTGTAATAGCAGAAGCGACTTTGCGGATGGCAATGACAGTGGCTGCAATACCGATGACAATCAGTACAAGCATAATAACCATGCATATGGTGAGGCTGGAAAAATATTCACTGGATGGCAGACAGCTTAAAACAAAATAATCGGTATCTGTAATGTCTACAATATATCCATATCTCGATTTATTTCCAATGGTATATTTTACTGCGGTATTTCCACCTCCAAGAGCATTGACAACATCATCACTTACACCAATCTCAGTAAGGGTTTTTAACTGATAATCTGTATTTGGATGGTAAATGATGGTTCCGTCAGATGTTAAAAGAATTACAAAACCATTATCACCTACTGTGTAGGAGAAAAATAATTCGTTGATATGGTCTAAGGCAATATCCAATCCGGCAACACCGACAACATTTTTTCCGGAAGGATCGTATACGGGTGCGGCGGCGCTTAAAATTAATTTGCCTGTGCTGACATCTGTGTAAGCGTTGGTGAGCATACTTTTACCGGTTTGTGTTACCTGATACCAGTCTCTTTGCGTGATATCAAAAGAACTGTCACTGGTATAGCCGTCTGACTGGGTCAGAACATTAGCATCAATATCACCGATCCAGGCAGCAAGAATGTTTTCACTGTCTGTTGCCTGATGACTCTGCAGCTCTTTAAATACATCCTGATAAAGGGTGGCTTCTTTAATGGAATCGCCGGATTTAGTTTCAGTCAGGATTTCCCGTATATCGGGATTGAGAGCCATCTGTTCCACGGTAGTTGTGTACTTTTTGAAAAAGGTTTCAAGCTGATATGAGGCAGCTTTTGACTGTAGTTCCAGTTCGTCTTTTTGTGAGGACAAGCTGATGTTCCCGATCATGATCGCAACTACAATAGAGAAAATGACAAATATTGTGATAACGACCGACAGAATGCGGATTGAGATTTCATTGGAAATCTGTTTTCTTTTGTTTTTCATAACCGTATGCTCCTTTGCGTTTTTCTTCCATTATATACCTATGCAAACGAAAAACAACGAATTTATTGAAAATAATTATAAATAAAGTAAATAAACAGAAATTTTTGCTGATAAAATGGAAAAATATAGTAAAAAAACGAACGCTGTTGCGCAAAAATTGGGCGTGGATTTATAGAAAAATATTTTATAAAAGCACAAAAATAATATGAATAAAATGCAATATAAAGACAAAGTGCATGCGAATTCTATGATTTGTGTCTATTGCGCAAGTTATATGTGGCATATATAATAGCAATATGAACAAACGGTTGCGCAGAAAAAAACGAGAAATGTTGTTAAAACTGGGAAAATGAAATTTCTTTCAGAGCATAGGAACAACAGCGTTGCGCAAACAAGATGTTGAGGGAGGAAAAATAATGAAAAGTGGGATGGTAAAGCGCATGCTGGCAGCGGCACTGGCAGCGACATTGATTGTGACAAGTGCCGGGACAACGGATGTCTGGGCAGCAGGAAGCGAAGAGACAGTTTCTGTGAGTGTGGAAGAGACAGAGGAAAGTACGGAGAATGTAAAAACTGCAAGCAGCAGTAATCTGATAACAAATGGAGATTTTGAGACAGATGCATCTGGATGGACATTTTTGTTGGGTGGTGGCGATTATTCGCCAAACTTAAAAAAGGGTACAGACACAGGTATGACAAATAATACGACAGGTTATATCAACATTTGGTCGGAAAACGAAGCCGAGTTTGTTATGTCTCAGGAGATTACGGGACTTTCAGCAGGAAATTATACCGCTATGGTAAGTATAGATGGAGCAAATGATAAAACTGCAGATTTAAAGTTTTATGCGGGAGACGAGAGTACAGTATTAAGTACGGAAAATGGCTGGAATAACTGGTCGACGTTTAAGGTTGAAAATATAGCAGTAGATGAAAGCGGAAGTATTATTATTAAAATTGCAGGTACATTAGGTGCCGGATACTGGTTCGATGTAGATGACATTACATTAACAAAAAATCTGTCTGATGGAGAGGAAAAAAACGAAGCAGCAGAGGCTTTAAACACCCTTATCACAGCCTGTGAAGCCCTGACAGAGTCAGATTACACTTCAGATACCTGGAGTGCATTACAGACAGCGCTTACATCAGCAAAAGCAGTTTATGGGGATAAAGACAACAAAACCGTAGAGGAATTAACAGAAGCTAAAACAGTCCTGCAGGCTGCAAAAGATGCACTGGTTGATGCAGGCATCGTTGATACCGGAGCTGATGGTATTTTTGTACAGAAAGTAGATGGACTGAGCGATGATTTTATCAAAGGTGTGGATGTGTCATCTTATGTCAGCTTAAGAGACAGCGGAGTGACATTCAAAGACTGGAACGGTAACGTGATAGGTGATCAGGAGTTCTTCAACCAGTTAAAAGAAGCAGGTGTCAACTATGTGCGTATCCGTGTGTGGAATGATCCATATGACAGCAATGGAAAAGGATACGGTGGTGGAAATAACGATCTTGCAAAAGCAAAGAAAATCGGAAAATGGGCAACCGATGCAGGCATGAAGGTGTTAATTGATTTTCATTATTCTGATTTCTGGGCAGATCCGGGAAAACAGAAGACACCGAAAGCCTGGGCAGGTTATACGATCGATCAGAAAGTGACAGCTGTATCTGATTATACAACAGCGAACATTACAGAACTGTTAGATGCAGGTGTTGATGTTGGAATGGTTCAGGTTGGAAATGAGACAAACAACGGTGTCTGTGGTGAGAGTACATGGGAAAACATGAGCAGGATCTTTGATGCCGGTGCAGATGCGGTTCATGCAGCAGGAGAGGCAAAAGGAAAGAATATCTTAGTTGCTGTTCATTTTGCAAATCCGGAAAAAAGCGCAAACTATGCAACTTATGCAAAAAAGCTGAATACATATGATGTAAGCTATGATGTATTTGCATCTTCTTATTATCCATACTGGCATGGAACACTTGACAATCTTACCAGTACTTTAAAGAATATCGCTGATACTTATGACAAAAAAGTAATGGTAGCAGAGACATCCTGGGCAACAAGTTTAGAGGATGGCGATGGACATGAAAATACTGTTCGTAAAGGTAATAATGATACAAAAGTAGATGGTATGGATTATACATTTTCCATACAGGGACAGGCAAATGAAGTAAGAAGTGTTATTTCAGCGATCAACAATGTCGGTGACAATGGTAAGCAAACTTTCAAAAGGCAAGACTTATTATGTCAAAGTGCGTGCCTATAAGAAAGATTCCACAGGCGCAAAAGTTTATGGAAGTTTCAGCGGTGCAAAGAAGGTAAAGATCAGTAAGTAGCCCAAAAAGTAAATTTATAATATATGTCATGTGGTAAAAACATGATAGAAAGTGGAGAATTTTGTTTTTTGCAGGATTCTCCACTTTTTTAACTCATGATAATGGATGTCTGCAGAGAGTGTATTCTATTATTTGTCCGGTTTTTTTCTATAAAAATTCCCCTATTTTTAATATTTGCTCATGCTAACATAAATTTGTAACTGTCAAAAATATATAAAAGGAGGAGAACGGGGTTTGAAACGAAATTGGAAAGCAGGGGTATGCGTAGCTTTATGCAGTGCTATGGTTTTTACCGGGATAGGACCGGTGCTGACACCATATCTTGAAAATGCAGTTGTCTATGCAGATGAAAACGAAAATTCAGGGGTAAAAAAAGTTTTTACTGCAGATCAGCTGAAAGTGGCATGGGGAGACGCGGATTATGAACTCGCAGATGGACAGTGGAAATTGTCCTTTGCAAAACAGTATAATCAGGTGAAATGGACGTTGCCGGAGAGTATCGAAATGTCACAGGTGAATGCTGTTACATTTCAGGTGGCGGATCAGAAAGTACCGATCAGTCTGAAAGTATACAACGGTGGAGATGATGCAACAGCAGCTAATACACAGTACGGATTAAGCGGACAGACGGAGTACACGATAAATCCATCGGGGGATGGCGCTATTGATGCAGTCGGAATCATGATCACGGAAGATAAACCGGAAAATGCAACGGTAAGTCTTGTCAGTGTGACATTTGAACTGAAAGTGGGAGCAGGCGATGCAAAACTGGGGAATAATATTATAAAAAACGGTGATTTTGCAGCGTCCGACGCGGTGGAGTCATGGAACAGTGCAGCCGGAGAATCGGTTGTTTCAGTTGCAGCAGAGGAAGAAGAGATCGCAGATTCCGGTCTTAAAACATACGGTGTACTTACACGTAATCAGGAAACTGCCACCCCTGGGGATTGTTTTTCGCAGGATATCACGGATGCGGTTGAAAAAGGGGAAACATACAAATTCTCATTCTGGGCGAAATTGTCCGATGATTACAAAGATGCTCCGGAAGAGCAGAGAAATGTGGAGTTTGCACCATTCTATGTTTCCGGTGGTGAGGCAACATATCTTGGAAGTTATTCAGCAGGTATTTTGTCAGGAGACTGTACAAAGACATTAAAAGCTGGAGAATGGACAAAATATGAGGGAACTTTCAAAATACCGAAAGCTGCAGATCAGGTGGTCATCCGTATTATAGAACAGGGAACCAACTATGGACAGGGCGATTGCGTAAAAGGGACTTACTATGTGACCGGTGTGTCCATGAATAAGATTGAAAGAGAAAAGCCATCTATTGAGAAGGACATCCCGGACTGGAAAGAAAGTGTGAAAGCTGCTTTAGGCAATGATGTAGTTGCAGGCACAGCAGTGACCGGTGATGAGATCAATGATGATACGCTGATGGAACTGGTGGAAAAACACTTTAATGCGGTTACACTTGGAAACGAATTAAAACCGGATGCATTGTTCAACTATCAGTTAGAGGATAAAGTCAACACAAAGACGATCCAATTTAAAGGACAGGATCTTGAAGTCCCGGTCGTAAATGAAGCCGGTGACAGCTTGGACTTTTCACGTGCAGATAAATTAATAAATAAAATCTGTGAGTGGAATAATGAAAATCCGGATAACAAAATCCGTATCCGTGGTCATGTCCTTGTATGGCATTCCCAGACACAGGAATGGTTTTTCCATGAAAATTATGATAAAACCAAACCTTATGTGGACAAAGAGACCATGAACCGCCGTCTTGAATGGTTTATTTCAAGTGTCTTTGACCATTACTTCGGGGAAACTGCAAATGGAAAATATGACGGATTATTTTATGGCTGGGATGTTGTAAATGAGGCTGTCATTGGAAACTCTTACCGTACAGATACCGTGAGTGCAGCGGAAAGTCTCGATGAGATCCGTCATGGAAATAATTCAAGCTGGTGGCATGTATATAAGAGCAACGAATTTATCATCAATGCCTTCAGATATGCAAACCAGTATGCACCGAAAAATGTAGAGCTTTATTACAACGATTTTGGTGAGACGGATAATACAAAATGTGAGGGTATTGTAAAACTCATCAATGATGTAAAGGCTGCCGATGGAACAAGACTGGATGCATTTGGCATGCAGGCACATTACAGTGTGGATAGTTTTTCTGCCACGCAGTTTAAAACAGTGGCTGAAAAATATGCAAAAGCTGCAGGAAAAGTACAGCTTACAGAGCTTGATTTTAAATCAAGTGCATCTTATACATCAGGTATGGCAACAAAAGAGAGCGAATATACCAAAATTGCATATTGCCATAAACAGTTATTCGATGCGATCAAAGGCTTAAAAGCAGATGGTTCGAACGTTTCCGGATTGACCGTATGGGGTGTCATCGAGCCAAATTCATGGTTACATGAACAGTCCGGTGTCGGTGGTGGTGCAGACGGCTCTGCGCAGTGCCCATTGCTTTTTGATGGAAATTATAAAGCAAAACCTGCGTACTGGGCGTATGTAGATGCATCCAGACTCCAGCCGTCAATTCAGGATGTAGTCGCTGCAGAGAAAAAAGGTGATGCAGTGACAGGAAAGACATACAGTATCATGCAGAATGATATCACAGCTTCCTTTATTCCGATGTGGGATAAAGATGGTCTTACCGTGCAGGTTACGGTAGAAGATGCCGTAAAAGATGATAATGATGCAGTTACTGTTTATGTGGATACTGCAAATTCCGGAAAAGATGACATCACACCAGTGACCGTAACAGTAAAAAGAAGCGAGGCAGCAGAAGTAGAAAATGGTTATCAGGCAACCGTAAAGGTACCGTTAGCAGGACTTTCCGTTGCAAAAGTGATCGGAATGGATGTTGTGGTCACAAATGGGGATAAAACAGCCGCATTTAATGATTTGACAGGAAAACAGGGCACAAGCAGTAAATATTATGCGAAAGTAACAATGAAACCGGGGGTAGAGGAAGCTGCCTATGGTACAGTTACCGTAGACGGGGATAAAGATGCGGCATGGGATAATGCCGGAACCATTCCGATTACGATCAATCTCGGCTCCAATGTTTCTGCAAATGCGAAGTTACTCTGGGATAAAGACAATCTTTATGTATATGCCGAGATCAAAGATCCTGTCCTTAATAATACCAACGGTGATGCATGGGAGCAGGATTCCTTAGAAGTATTTATCGACGAAAATAATGGAAAATCCAACTCTTATGAAGACGATGACAAGCAGTACAGGATCAGTTATGTAAATGATCACTCATTTAATGGCAAAAAGTGCCTTGAAGAGAATATGAAGTCTGTGGCAAAAATAACTTCTGACGGATATGTTGTTGAAGCGTCATTTAAATGGACGGATATCACACCAAAAGCCGGAGATGAGATCGGACTTGAATTTCAGATCAATGATGCTGATGCAAGTGGCAAAAGAATTGGTACATTAAGCTGGAACGATGAAACAGGAATGGGATGGTCTAAACCGGAAATATTTGGTACTGTAAAACTCGGAGAAATTAAAAATGCTCCGGATAAAGATACAGAAAAGAAACCGGAAACAGAGAAGAAAGAAGTAAAAGTTAAAAAAATCACGTTAAATAAAACAAAAGCCGGAATGAAAAAAGGTGCAACGCTTACATTAAAGGCTGTTGTTTCACCATCTGATGCAGATATTAAAGACGTTAAGTGGACATCTTCCAACAAAAAAGCTGCGACTGTTGATAAGCATGGAAAAGTAAAAGCATTGAAAAATGGTGTGACCACGATCACGGCAACGGCAAAAGATGGAAGCAGAGTAAGCGCGTCCTGTAAGATCACAGTAGGTTATAAAATTACCTATAAGTTAGGAAAAGGTAAAAACAGCAGCAAAAACCCGGAATATTATTACAATGAAAAGGTAAATTTAAAATCTGCTTCCAAAAAGGGATATGTCTTTAAGGGCTGGTATACAGACAGCAAGTATACAAAGAGAATTAAAACAATCTCAAAGAGCAGCAAAAAGAATCTTACTTTATATGCGAAATGGCAGAAAGTGACCGTAAAGAAATCTGCAATTAAGAAAATGAAAGCTGTTTCGGGAAGAAAAGCAAAAGTTACAGTCCAGAAAGTGGAAGGTGCAGCCGGATATCAGATCGTTTATTCTACGGATAAGCAATTCAAAAAGAATGTAAAGAAAGTAACAATATCAGGCACATCAAAAACACTTGGAAAATTGGCAAAAGGCAAGACATATTATGTAAAAGTACGTGCTTATAAGAAAGATTCCACAGGCGCAAAAGTTTATGGAAGTTTCAGCAGTGCAAAGAAGATAAAGATCAGTAAGTAGTTCCCAAATAAATTTAATATACCCGTCATACAGTAAAATGTGTGGCACACCGGAAAGAGGATTTTGCAACTAAGTTGTGAGGTCCTCTTTTTGCTTTGCATGATAGGTGTGTGTTTTTCCAGTACCATAAACAGGAATCGGAATTGATAAAATTTAAAATGTCAACCGGTTAACATAAAACACAAGGCTTTAATAGTCCTTTCTGACCATAAATGATTAAAAATGCAAAAGATATGTTGTGAATATGTACAAAAACAGAAGTGATTATTTGATTATAACTGACAAATCATATGTCAACCGCTTGACATAAACAAAAAGCGGTGTTAAAGTAAGGGCACAGTAAGGACAGCGATGACGGACAGCCAAAAAGAATTAGTAAAATGGGAACGGGAACCTATCATATTTTAGATTCATGAAAGAGTGGAGGAAAAACGATGAAAGCAAAAAAAGTGGTAGCAGTATTCATGACAGCAGCAATGACAATGGGGATGTTAGCAGGCTGCGGAAGTAACAACAGTAACACAGGTACAGCAAATGCGGGCAGCACTAACGCAGAAAGCAAAACAGATGCCAGCGAAAGCGCAGATGCAGCAGGAACGGAAAGTACTGGAAACATTGATACTGCAGATTTAGCAGGAACACAGATCACCATGTTAAACAGTAAAGGTGAGATCCAGACAGCACTTGAGGATATGGCAGAGGCATTTAAAGAAGATACAGGAATCGAGCTTGAAGTTCAGGCATGCGGAACCGGCGAATCTCCATATACAAGAGTTACAAGCGCATACAACTCAGGAACGGCACCGACGATGGCGATCTTAGATACCACTGACGTTGTTGCACTTGCTTCCCAGTATGCAGTTGATCTCTCCGATGAAGAGTGGGTAAAAGAGTGTGTAAACCAGACCACACAGGTTGACGGAAAGATATACAGCTTCCCATTCTGTGTTGAAGGACGTGGAATCATTTACAATAAATCAGCGATCGAGGATACTTTAGGAGAAGAGTTTGATCCATCCACCATCAATTCCTACGATGCATTAAAGGAACTGCTTGAAAACCTTCGTGCAGGCGGCATGGAGAATCCGGTCGTTATTTCAAAAGAAGACTGGTCTTTAGGTGCACATCAACTCGGATTTATCTATGATTCCTACGATGGAACCACAGAGGGAAGTGCCAAAGTCATCGACGAGTTAAAAGCAGGCACATTAAAGGCAGAAGATTATGACAGATTCAACGAGTTCATGGATACTTTTGATTTATTAAGCCAGTATAACATCAACGGAGAGGATCCTTTAGGTGCTCTTTATGATCAGGATCCGATCTTCTTAGCTGACGGTGATGCCGCTCTCTGGATCAATGGATGCTGGGCTTGGCCAAACTTAAAAGAGGCAGGCGCTTCCGACAGTGATGAGTATGGATTCCTTCCATATATTTTAGGAAATGATACTTCTGATTTTGCAAACAACGGTATTCAGGCAAGCGCAAGCAAACAGTTAATGATCGATGCAGAGCAGTCCACACCGGAGCAGCAGGAGGCGGCAAAGGCATTTGTCAACTGGCTGGTATACTCTGACAACGGACAGAAAATGTTAGTAGAAGACGCAGCAGTGATCCCGGCATGCAAAAACAATACTTATGAAGCATTAGATCCGCTTGGAAAAGACATTCAGGCAAAAATGGCAGCAGGCAACACCTATTCATCCAGCTTTATCGCACCTTCTGACCACTGGAGCGTACTTGGAGCTTCCATGCAGAAATATCTTGGCGGACAGTGTACAAGAGATGATCTTGCAGCAGACATCGACAACTACTGGACATCACAGAATTAATCGTATCTAAAGAATAGAAACAAAAACATCTGAGTGTGACCGTACGGATCACAGCCATATATCATCTCTGCGGGAATGCCATCTGAAAAAGCATGATGGCAGTTTCCGTGGGGATATCAGAAAGGAATTAGGGTTATGGGTAGAAAAACGGGAGAAAAAATTAAAAATCTATGTATCTTTGCACTGCCGGGATGTCTGATTTTCTGTGCAGTTGTTATACTGCCTTTCCTGTATGGTTTTTACCTGACACTGACCGATTGGGATGGAGTCAGCAAAGTAAAAAATATTATCGGCGTGCAGAATTATATTTCCGTATTTAAAGATACGGCATTCTGGTCCTCTATGGGACTCACTTTAAAATATGTACTTTTATCGGTAATCTTAGTCAATGCAGTGGCATTCCTTTTAGCATATGCACTGACAAACGGAATCAAAGGCCAGAAATTTTTCCGTGCCGGTTTCTTTACACCGAATTTGATCGGTGGTGTCGTACTTGGATTTATCTGGCAGTTCGTATTTTCAAGAGTGCTTGTGAACATGGGAAAGAGCACAGGCTGGGGATTATTTTCCACTTCCTGGTTAGCAGATCCGAATAAAGCATTCTGGTCCATGGTGATCGTTACAGTTTGGCAATTATCCGGTTATATGATGTTGATTTACATCGCCGGTTTCACAGGGCTGTCCACAGATGTGCTTGAGGCAGCCAGCATAGATGGGGCAACAGGTCTCCAGAAAATGAAGAGCATTATCTTACCGCTGATGGTGCCGTCGTTTGTTATCTGCCTGTTTCTTACCTTATCGAGAGCGTTCATGGTTTATGATGTAAACCTGACATTGACAGGCGGTGAGCCTTACGGTTCCACCAGACTGGTTGCGATGCATGTCTATGAAAAGGCATTCACATCCAGAAATTATGGTGTAGGCCAGGCTGAAGCACTGATCTTATTTATCATTGTTGCATGTATCAGCGGTGCACAGATCTATATCGGAAAGAAGAAGGAGGTAGAGGCATAATGAGCAGAGATTCAAAAGTAGGCGGGACAAAACGCCGTGTATTGGATGTTGTTGGCTTTACAGCGATCATTGTTTTATTCCTGCTTTATATGGTACCGTTCATTCTGGTACTGTTAAACTCCTTTAAACAGAAACGTGATATCATCAAGAATCCATTTTCCTTTATTACAGAAAAGGGATATACACTTGCAAACTATACAAAAGCATTTGAGAAAATGGAATTCATAAAAGCGTTTGGAAACTCCCTGTTTATCACTGGGTTAAGCACATTGCTCGTCATCATTTTTGCATCCATGGTGGCATATTATTTTACCCGTGCAAAAAATACATTTTCCAGAGTATTCTTTGCACTGATGGCAGCATCCATGATCATTCCATTCCAGGCGATCATGATCCCGTTAGTTTCCATTTACGGTTCCGGGCTTCATTTGTTAAACCACAGACTGACACTGATCTTTATGCATACAGGTTTTGCGTTGAGTATGTCAGTATTCATTTATCAGGGATTTATCAAGAGCGGTATCCCGCTTTCGCTGGAGGAGGCGGCATATCTGGATGGATGTACCAATGTACAGACATTTTTCAAGATTGTATTTCCACTGTTGAAACCGACCACAGCAACCCTTGTGATCTTAAATGTACTGGCATTCTGGAATGACTATCTGCTTCCTTCACTGGTGCTTGGAAAGAAAAACTTATATACACTTCCGTTATCCACCTATTCTTTCTATGGAACTTATTCTTCTGATTATGGTGTGATCATGGCAGCACTGGTACTTACTGTTGCCCCGATTCTGGTATTATATCTGTTCCTGCAGAAAGAAATCATTGATGGCGTGGTAGCCGGTGCGGTGAAATCATAAGTAGAAAGGGAGATTGATATGAAAAAGTTAGAAAATAAATGTATGCTGATTACCTATTCGGATTCAATGGGCCACAATCTGGCAGACTTGAACGAGATCTTAGATAAATATTTTAAAGATGCAGTAGGCGGTATCCATATTCTTCCGTTTTTCCCTTCTTCGGGAGACCGGGGATTTGCACCGATGGATTACCACAAAGTCGATCCGGCATTCGGAGACTGGAACGATGTGGAACATTTAGCAGAAAAATATTACCTGATGTTTGATTATATGATCAATCATATTTCAGCGCAGAGTCCATATTACAAAGACTTTCTGGAGAAAAAGGATGCGTCTGAGTATCATGACCTGTTCATCCGCTACAAAGATTTCTGGGAAAATGGGGAGCCGACCGAGGAGCAGGTGGATGCAATCTACAAGAGAAAACCGCGTGCGCCGTATGTGGAGGCACATTTTGCAGACGGAACATCTGAAAAAGTATGGTGTACGTTTGATGAGGAACAGATCGATATCAACTGTAAATCTGAGACGGCAAAATGCTTTATCCGCGATAACTTAATGACGTTGTGTGAACATGGCGCTGCAATGATCCGCCTCGACGCATTTGCCTATGCGACCAAAAAAGCCGGAACAAGCTGCTTTTTCATTGAGCCGGATGTATGGGAATTCTTAAAAGAGTGTGAGGATATCGTAAAACCTTACGGCGTGATACTTTTACCGGAAATCCATGAACATTATACGATGCAGGAGAAGATTGCAAAAGAAGATTACTATGTATACGATTTTGCACTTCCAATGCTGCTCATCAATGCTTTATACTATGGACAGACACAGTATTTGAAACACTGGTTTGAAATCTGTCCGCGCAAACAGTTTACAACACTTGATACGCATGACGGAATCGGTGTGGTAGATGTAAAAGATCTGCTGCCGGATGAGGAAATTGAACGCACAAAAGAAGATATCTTTAAATTTGGTGCAAATGTCAAGAAAATCTACAATACCGCAGCGTACAATAACCTTGACATTTATCAGGTGAATTGTTCCTATTATTCTGCACTTGGTGATGAGGATGATGCATATCTGTTGGCGAGAGCAGTTCAGTTCTTTGCACCTGGTATTCCACAGGTTTATTATGTCGGACTGCTGGCAGGAAAAAATGATTTAAAACTGCTGGAAGAGACAAAGGTAGGACGGAATATCAACCGTCATTACTATACAAAAGAAGAAATCGATGCGGAAGTAAAACGTCCGGTCGTGGCAGAACTTCTGCGCATGATGGAATTTCGTAATGCTCACCCGGCATTCGATGGAACGTTTGAACTCGAAAACAGTGACGATGATAAGCTTGTGATCGTGCGAAGAAACGGTGATGCGTGGGCAAAACTTTCCGCTGACTTTAAGGCGAAGAAGTTTGAGATCACTTATACAGAAGACGGAGAAGTTCGTGCGTTTTGAAGATAATTGCACAATAGGGGGTCAACGTTATCAGTAGTACGAATAAGAAAAATGCAAAATATGCTGACCAGTGAAAGATGTTATGTGCTTACAAGTGCTGGTTAAAAAGGAAAAATATAAGTAGGAGGTTGTAAGACATGGAAAAGGAAATATACATCAAAAAAGGGTGGCTGTTTATTCCGGTCTGTGCCACGTATGGCGAGCTGCCGTTTGGCGGCAAAAAAAACAACCGTATGCTTGAGATATTCTGCCGGGAGAATAACAGCGAAACAAAGCTGTTTGAGTTTCAGATCCCGGCGGGAGAGGCAGAGGATGAAACATACCCTGTCAGTTATTATGCCCGTTTTCCGGTAAAGCAATTTACCGACAAAACACTAATTCTAAGAGGGGATCTTGGGAAAGCTTTCTTTGACAGAATCAGAAACGAGGACGTACCTGAAACGGAAGAAAAATCTCTCCGTGCTACGCAGGGTGAGGCTTTCCGCCGCCCTTCGATTCATTTTACACCGCAGACCGGATGGATGAATGATCCGAATGGCCTTGTGTATGCAGAGGGCGTGTATCATTTGTATTTCCAGCATAACCCGTTTGATGTGCAGTGGGAAAATATGAGCTGGGGACACGCGGTAAGCAGGGATTTACTGCACTGGGAGCAGAAGGATGATGTACTTTTCCCGGATGAGACCGGTACGATGTTTTCCGGAAGCGGTATTGTAAATGATCGTAAGATGCTCGGACTGCCGGAAGATGCGGTGATAATTTTCTACACGGCAGCCGGAAATAATAATAAATGGAGCGCAGGGAAACAGTTTACCCAGCGCATTGCATACAGCACCGATCTGCTAAAATGGGAACAGACCGACGGTGTGCGTCATGCGGCATACATTAATAAGATGGCTTATGCGGCGCAGACTTACAGCAATACAGGAAACTTGTGTATGACGGTACAATGAAAAATGTCCGGCAGCAGGATACTGCAACAGAAATTCAGATTACCCGTGCACAGTCAGAGGACATTTTAAGTGCCCGCATCAACCAGAAGACTGACTTTGTATACAATGCAAAAACCGGAGAGTTAAAAATCGGTGAAGAAACATTTGTAACAGATGCCGTAATCCTTGATTTTTCTCTGCTTTTTGATGATGTGATTCTTGAAATGACTGCAGATTGTGGTACAATTACAGGTATATTCGAACTGCCTGAAATTGCAGAAAAATTTTGCATGGAAAAGGGCAGCATAGAGAAGATACAGGTTTTCGGGGAGGAAGTATGGCAACCTTAAAGGATGTGGCAAAGGAGACAGGGCTTACCGTAAGCACTGTTTCCCGTGTGCTGAATAACCGTGGATATATCAGCGAAGAAACGAGAAAAAAAGTATATGAGGCGATGAAGAAGCTCAATTACCGCCCGAACGAAGTAGCGCGTTCGCTTTCCAAACAGACGACGAACACGATCGGTGTGATCGTGCCGCACATCAGACATCCGTATTTTGCGGAGCTGATCAGTAATTTGGAGAGTCAGGCGTATCATTATGACCATAAGATTTTACTGTTTAACTCCCAGGAGAAAAATGAAAAAGAATGGGAGTACATGGAAATGTGCACGAGCAACCGCGTGGCGGGAGTCATTCTCTGCAGTGGAACGGTCGGCGTGGAAAAGTTTACCGGATTAAATGTGCCGCTGATCACGATTGAGCGTTATCTTGAAAATGGAACAGCGGAGGTGGAGTGTGACAATGAGCAGGGCGGACGTCTTGCAGCGCAGCATCTGATTGACTGCGGATGTAAACATCTGATCCACATCAGCGGTGTCCATGAAACTGCCATGCCTGCGGATGCGCGTGCAGTTGGTTTCCGTGCAGTCTGTGAAAAACAGAAGGTTTCTTACCAGATCGCAGATACCACGGCCTTTGAATATAATCATCTCGAATACCATCAGATTCTCGAAAAACTGCTAAAGGAAAACCCGGATACAGACGGAATTTTTGCCAGCAGTGATCTGATCGCAGCGCAGCTTCTTCAGGTGTGCCATAATTTGAACATTGATGTGCCGTCGCAGATGAAGATCGTGGGTTTCGATGATGTCAATATTGCATCATTAACAACGCCGCCGATCACGACGATCCATCAGCCAATCAAAGAGATGGCAAAAATGGCGGTGGAACTGCTCGTCCGCTCCGGTAACGGGGAACTTGTGCCGAACCGCACTACTCTGCCGGTATCACTTGTAGTAAGGGAGACGACTTGATTCAATATGTATATGAGCCAGATATATAGCAGGAAGGTAAATAGTGTATGCGCAAAACCGGCGCAGGAATGGAGGATTCCTATGGAAGAAAAAAAATGGTGGAAAGAAGCGGTAGTCTACCAGATCTATCCGCGCAGCTTTATGGACAGCAATGGTGATGGTGTCGGCGATCTTCGCGGCATTAAGAGCCGGCTGTCTTACTTAAAATTATTGGGAATTGACGTGATCTGGTTATCCCCGGTCTATCAGTCCCCGAACGATGACAACGGTTACGATATCAGTGATTACAGGGATATCATGACGGAGTTTGGTACACTCGAAGATTTCGATGAAATGCTTGCCGAGGCACACAAACTTGGCATTAAGATCGTCATGGATCTGGTCGTCAACCACAGTTCCGATGAGCATCAGTGGTTTGTGGAGAGCAGAAAAAGTAAAGATAACCCGTACCGTGATTATTATATCTGGCGCGAGGCAAAGGACGGAAAAGAACCGAATAACTGGGGTTCCTGTTTTGGTGGATCCGCATGGGAGTATGATCAGACAACAGATATGTATTATCTTCACATGTTTTCCAAAAAACAGCCGGATCTCAACTGGGAAAATCCAAAACTCAGACAGGAAGTCTATGATATGATGACCTGGTGGGGTGAGCGCGGCATCGACGGATTCCGTATGGATGTCATTACGATGATATCAAAAGACCAGCGTTTCCCGGACGGTGTAGTGCGTGGCAATGAAAAATTCGGTGATTCTTCTCCTTATGTCAACAATGGCCCGCGTGTGCATGAGTATTTAAAAGAAATGAATGAAAAGGTAATCTCCAGATTTGACTGGATGACAGTTGGCGAAGGTGCCGGAGCAGGCGTTGAAGATGCAAAACGCTATGCCGGGACAAACGAAAATGAGCTGGATATGATCTTTACATTTGAGCATGTCAATCTCGGACAGACACAGTATGGCAAATGGAGTGACGGCAGTTTTGATCTGGTGGAGCTCAAAAAGGTATTTCAGAAGTGGGAGGACGGACTTGAAGGTGTGGCATGGAACAGCCTTTACTGGGATAACCACGATCAGCCAAGAGCCGTGTCAAGATTTGGAAATGACAGCGATGAGTACCGTGAGATCTCTGCAAAAATGCTTGCAACCTGTCTGCATTTTATGAAGGGAACACCTTATATTTATCAGGGCGAGGAACTTGGAATGACAAACCGGAAATGCAGGGATTTTTCGGAGTTCCGCGATATTGAGATCAAAAATGCATACCGTGATTTTGTCGGGGACGGCATTTTAGACGAGGAGACCATGTTAAAATTTGTCAATGCCATCGGTCGTGACAATGCAAGATTCCCGATGCACTGGGATGACAGTGACAATGCGGGATTTACGACAGGAACACCGTGGATCTCTGTCAATGAGAATTATAAAAAGATCAATGCGGCAGCACAGGTAAACGATCCGGATTCTATATTTTCTTATTATAAGAAACTGATCGAACTGCGTCATCAGATGGAGATTATTGTGTATGGTGTATACAAGAGTAAGGCGATTGAACACCCGGATGTGTTTGCGTACACCAGAACACTTGGAGATGAGAAACTGTTTGTGGTCTGCAATTTCAGGGAGCAGGAGATGGATTTTACCCTGGAAGACGGTTTTACCGGGGACGAGAAAGTCCTGATCAGCAATTATGACGATGTGGTAAAAACAGAAAATGGCATCTATTTAAGACCTTACGAGGCAAAGGTATTTTACCGGAAATAAGTTTGGTGCGGAAGGGGAAAAACAATGGCGATCATCATAGATCAGGAACAGAAACTGATCACACCGCATACAAAAAATACGACTTACTACAAAACGTCCTTCCGGACATGTTGCAAGAAAGTTTCTGGTTTCCTTTGATTTATGAGCAGAATGATTGTCGCAAACAATTCGAATGATATCACCCTCTGGGTATTTTTCATTCAACTTTTTAAGCAGATTGATAAAATCTGAACTTTTGTGTGTCTCGCTTACTATGGGAACATCGGTTCGAAGCAGTAATGATTGAAAAAGTCATTGCTGCTTTTTTATTTTATAGTGCTTGCGAGCACCATAAAAATATAAAAATGACAATGACTTGCATATACTATAAGAAGACTTTGAAATATAAAAATGTGAAAAGTTGCAAAAATCTATTCCAAGGAGGCTTGCTGTATGGAAATTAGCAGAGATTTCTATTTGGACAAACTGATAAAAAGAAAGCATAATGGATTAATTAAGGTGATTACCGGTATTCGCATTCATATGTACCATTTGAGCTTTGCAGAGTTTATGAATGTTTACAATGGCGACAAATATATGGGGCTTTCTGAGTATATGTTATATGGGGGTATTTCTCTGATCTTAGACTTCGCAACGCAAGAATTAACTTTCGTCAGTTTGAGCAGACTCATTCTATGGAGAATGTAATTTACAATGAGCTGCGTATGAGAGGCTACAGCGTCAATGTAGGTGTTATCCCGATTGCAGAAAAAGATAAGGATGGGAAAGTGACCCGTAAGCAGCTAGAAGTTGATTTTGTTTGTACTATGGGATCGGTCAGATACTATATCCAGTCGGCATATTCGCTGCCAGATGAAACAAAGCGCATTCAGGAAATCAGACCGTTTAGAAGGATTGACGACTCTTTCAAGAAAATCGTTATTACCAAAGATGTCGTTCAGCCGAATTATGATGAATATGGAATCCTTACAATCAATATTTACGATTTCCTTCTCAATCCGGATTGTCTTGAAAAATAATGTATTACAATACATTGGTAAAAGTGGTGAGCATGGATGTGGAAGCCATAGCTGTCATTAAGAAGAATAGCAAAAATAACAATACGAAAGGATGCGTCAGGGTAATGGAAGAATTATCGTGATACATCCTTTTGTATTTGGATTGATTATTTTTCTTTCCCTGCTTGTCGAAAGTGATGGATGGAATGTATAATATTAAGCATAATGGAAGAAACATGGTTTCCACGGATGTGTCAGCAGAAAATATTTGAATGGAAAGAATATGTAAAGGGAAAATATTATGGAATATTCAGCAATTTATCATGACATGGACAAAAGATTCTGTTACGCAATTGATAAGGATCTGTTTGTGATACGTGTGCAGGTTAAAAAAGATGACATGAAGGAGATTATCCTTCACTGTGAAGATAAGTATATACCAATGGAACGCAAGGATACGAAAAAGACCATTCTGATGAAGAAGATTGCCACTTCACAGTTTCATGATTATTATGAAGCACAGCTTCAGATGCATCTGATATGTCTCAGATATTATTTTGAATTTACGGACACGCAGGGTGAAAAAATATATTACGGCAATTATGAGTTTTATAAGGAATGCATCACAAACAGGGACAGAATGTTTGATTGCCCGCAGAATCTTCGGGAAGAGGAAATGTTTGAGGTGCCGGACTGGGCAGCAAATAAGGTCGTGTATCAGATTTTTCCGGCCCGTTTTGCAGCATCACAACAGGTAGATAAGGAACAATGGTATAAAGCACCAATTTCGTCTATGGATGATCTGCATGGTGACCTCAGAGGAATTATTGAACATCTGGATCACATTCAGAATCTGGGAATCGATGTTTTGTATATGACACCTATCTTCAAATCATATTCAAGTCATAAGTACGATATCATCGATTATTATCAGATCGATCCTTCATTTGGAACGACAGAGGATCTGAGGGAACTGGTGCAGGAAGCTCATAAACGTGGAATGAAAATCGTCATGGATGCAGTGTTCAACCATACAGGAAGAGAATTTTTTGCATTTGAGGATATCATGGAAAAGGGAGAAAAATCAAAATATCTGGATTGGTATTATATTGAGAAATTTCCACTTGAAAGTGAAAGAGGAGAGATTCCAAACTACAAATGTTTTGGCTACTATGGGGGAATGCCTAAGCTAAATCTGAAAAATCCGGAAGTTGAGAAATTCTTTACGGATGTTGCGTGCTATTGGATTAAGGAATGTGATATTGACGGATGGCGGATGGATGTAGGAGACGAGATCAGTCATTATTTCTGGAAGAATTTTAGAAGAGCGGTCAAGGCTGTAAAAAAGGATATGCTGATCATTGGAGAAATCTGGCATTATGCAGGAGATTTTCTTGAGGGAGATGAATGGGATACAGTCATGAACTATCCATTTTATCTGAATCTGATCGATCTGCTGGCAGATGAGAAGATCCATGTCAGTCAGTTTATACAGAATCTGGGATATTTGAAGGGACGTTTAAATAAAAAATGTTATCCCCTTATGTGGAATCTGATTGACAGCCATGATACAGCAAGATTTTTACATCTCTGTAATGGCAATAAGAAAAAACAGCATTTAGCAGCGGCTTTTCAGCTGTTATTGCCGGGAATGCCTATGATTTATTATGGAGATGAGTTTGCTATGCCGGGAGCAAATGATCCGGATTGCAGGCGGGGCATGTACTGGGATGAAGAATATCAGGACAAGGAGATGTATGAATGGTATAAACAGCTGCTTTGGATTCGAAAAAAACATGCGTGCATTTCAGAAGGCGAACTGATCGGGTCAATTACAAAGGATGAGGAAGAAACAATTGTCCTGATCCGGAAAAACGTCGAAGAGACAATTGCCTTGATTTTTAATTGCAGCAGTAATGCAAAAAACTTTAGTGAGTATGAGGGAAAATATAATCTGCTTAGAGATGAGCCGTTTGATGGAAAAGTTGAGGGGCTTGATGCTGCAGTGATCGTACTTTAAGAATATTTAAGAATGATTCCTGCCTGCGTATATGATTGCTTCGAAACTTTAAATAAAAGCAGGTTTAGATACATTGAAAAATAATTTCAGTGTATCTGAACCTGTTTTCTTTTTTTAATGAACATAGAGGCAGCCTGTGCGAAGAATAAATGATACATAGCTGCAGGATCGTATGTAGAAAAAAACGAATATAATATATTTAGACAAACTTTATTTTTTATTTATATATAAACCTGAAAAAGATGGTATTATTGAATATATAAGGAAACTGTCAAAATATACTATATACAGAGGTAGACGTATGGGTAGATTAGTAGAGTTTCAGAATGTGAAAAAAACCTATCATATGGGAGAAGTCGAAATTCATGCTGTAGATGGCGTGGATTTTGAAATAAACGAAGGCGAATTTGTGGTCATTGTTGGACCAAGTGGTGCCGGAAAAACAACCGTATTGAATATTCTTGGGGGAATGGACAAGGCTACAAGCGGACACGTTATCGTTGACGGTGTTGATATCAGCTCGTTTAATAGCAGGCAGCTGACATCATACAGAAGAGATGACATAGGGTTTGTATTTCAGTTTTATAATCTTGTTCAAAATCTGACTGCACTTGAGAATGTTGAGCTGGCATTGCAGATATGCAAAGATCCGCTGGATGCGAGAGAAGTTTTAACGGATGTCGGATTACAAGACAGAATGTCGAATTTCCCTGCACAGTTATCCGGAGGGGAACAGCAGCGTGTTGCTATTGCAAGGGCACTTGCAAAGAATCCGAAACTTCTTTTGTGTGATGAACCGACAGGAGCATTGGACTATCAGACAGGTAAAGCCATTTTAAAATTACTTCAGGATACATGCAGACAAAAAGGGATGACAGTTGTTGTAATTACTCATAATATGGCAATTGCACCGATGGCAGATCAGGTAATCCGCTTTAAAAATGGACAGGTAAGGAATATTACACGAAACAGTGAGCCAACACCGGTTGAACAGATTGAATGGTAGGTGATTGCTATGAAAAAGAAAGCACTGGCCAAAGAATTTTTTATGTCCATAAAAAAGACATACAATCGATTCATATCTATTTGCCTGATCGTTATGCTGGGGACTGCTTTTTTTGCAGGGGTGAAAGCAGCAGAACCGGATATGCAGGAATCAGCGGATATCTTTTTTGACGACAGTAAGTTAATGGATATCAGAGTGCTGTCTACATTAGGATTAACGGAAGATGATGTTACCGCAATTTCAGCAATTGAAGGTGTAGAATCTGCGATACCTGTGTATACATATGATGTTTTGACGGAGAAAGATGAAAAGCAGCATGTGATCAAGCTAATGTCAGAAACAACAGATATAAATAAAATTACTGTGACAGAAGGCAGGATGCCGCAGGAATCCGGAGAATGTCTGGCAGACTGGCTTTTGGAACAAAATTATGGGTATAAAATCGGAGATAAGATCACAATCAGCTCTGGAGATGACAAGGCAATTGAAGACATTGTCAATACACAGACATATACGATCACCGGATTCGGAAAATCGTCATATTATCTTGATCTGACAAGGGATTCCAGCACGATCGGTAATGGTTCCATGTCAGGATTTCTAATTATTCCGGAAGATAATTTTACGCTTGAAGCATTTACGGAAATCGATGTTCTTGTTGATGGTGCGATAGCATTGGATTGTTATAGTGATGCTTATGAAGATGCTGTTGATAAAGTAACACAGAAAATCAAAGATATTGCAGGGAATCGATGCGAAATACGATATGCCGAAGTTGTACGTGAGGCACAGGATGCGATAGCTGAAGCTGAGACAGAGGTTTCTGATGGTGAACAAGAACTTGCAGATGCAAAAGAGAAATTAGAGGATGGATGGGAACAGCTTGCAGATGCAAAGAAGGAAGTTGCAGAAGGCCAGACGGAGCTTGCAGATGCGAAAACGCAGGTCAGTGATGGGGAAAAGGAGCTTGATGCAGCTAAGGATAAAGTTGCTGACGGTGAAAAGGAACTGGCAGACGCAAAAACACAGCTTGCAGATGGACAGAATCAGATCAATCAGGCGAAGCAGCAGATTTCAGATGGTGAGGCTTCTATCGCAGCGTATAATACAGAATTAGACAATGGAAGAAAGCAGCTTGAGAGTGCTGCAGGGCAGCTTGCAGATGCGAAAACCGGATTAGAAACATTAAAATCAGGGATTGAGCAGATGGAAAATGCTTTAAATGCCAGTCAGACGGAACTGGATGCTTCCGGTGAGGCTTTAAAACAGGCAAGAACAGAGCTTGAAGCGAACCGTGGGAAGATCGATGGTTACAGAACACTTGTCGCAACAATGGATTCACAAATAACGGCACTTCAGGCACAGATGGACCTTCTTGCAGGGGGGAGCAAAGAATGGCAGACATTAAATACTCAGATGCAGGAACTGATCACGCAAAGAGATGCGATGCAGACCGGTATTGCTGAATTTGATCAAAACGAAGCATTGCTTTTACAAAATGAAGCGGCTTATGAAGAAGGAAAAAAGGCATTAGATGCAAAATGGGCAGAGCTTGCTACATTGAAAAAAACATACGACAGCGGCATGGCAGACTACACGGCAGGTATGTCGGCATATGAAGAGAATCTGTCAGAATTAAATGCAAATCAGGCGAAGCTTAATGCACAAAAACAGGTATTAACCGAGTCAAAACAAACCATTGCGGCGAAAGAGCAGGAATTAGCTTCTGCACAAAACACTATTGCAGAAAATGAAGCCTCCTTAGATTCAGCGAAAGCCGAAATCGCAGAAAATGAGAAAAAATTAAATGATGCACAGTCAGAGATAAATAAAAGTGAGAAGAAACTGGCAGATGCAAAAAATGAGATCAAAGAAAATGAACAAAAGCTGACAGATGGCCAGGCTGAATATGATGCCGAATATGAAGAAAATCATCAAAAGCTTGAAGATGCGAAGGCTGACATTATCCAGGCGAAAGCAGATCTTGCTGATGTTGATGTACCGGAGTGGTATGTACTCGACCGTAATTATATCACTACCTGTGTTGCATACGCCCAGGATTCAGAACGTATAGGAAATATTGGAAATGTTTTTCCGGTTATATTTTTCCTTGTAGCAGCACTCGTCAGTCTGACAACGATGACGAGAATGGTGGAAGAAGAACGTGTTCAGATCGGTACACTGAAAGCGTTGGGATATCGTAAATCCAGTATTGCAGCTAAATACGTCATGTATGCATTTCTTGCTACGATGTTAGGCGGCACGATCGGTACTTTGATCGGACAGATTATTTTTCCGGCAGTCATTATGAATGCCTATAAGATCGCATATGTTACATTGACAGATTTTGTAACACCGATCCATTTAAAATATTCTCTGATTTCAATGATCGCTGCGGTTGTCAGTACCACGGCTGCCACGCTTGCGGCATGCTATAAAGAACTTCTTGCTGCACCGGCGGAATTGATGAGACCGGCTGCACCTAAAATCGGAAAACGGGTTTTTCTGGAGAGAATTACATTTATATGGAAACATCTTAATTTTTCCAATAAAGCGGCAGTGAGAAATCTGTTCCGATACAAGAAACGTTTGTTTATGACTGTACTTGGCATTGGCGGTTGTATGGGATTACTGCTTGTTGGATTTGGTGTAAAAGATTCCATCATGACGATCGGAGACAGGCAATATAATTTCATTCATACATACCAGGTTAAGATGACACTGGCCGATGCGGATACGGATGAAGAGAAACAGGAAGTTTTAGACAGTGTTCTTAAGGAGTCGACGACAAAGGCAGCTATGCTCAGTCATGAATCTACGATTGATGCATGTTGTGGAGCCAATGGAGAAAAGAAGCAAAGCACGTATTTGTTCATCCCATCCGACGCGGATGAGTTAGATGAATTTGTATCTTTGCAGAATCGTATATCCGGGCAAAAATACACGTTAGATGATGAAGGTGTGATCATTTCAGAAAAGCTGGCAACTTTGCTGGATGTATCCGAGGGTGACGATATTTATCTTGAGGTTTCAAGCTTAAATTATAAACCTGTTAAGGTAATGCACATTGCGGAAAATTATTATTACCATTATGTTTATATGACACCGGAATGCTACCAGTCATTATTTGGGAAAGATATTGAGTATGATGAAATATTTGTCGTAAATAAAGACCCGGAAGATATTTCTTATGAAAATGATTTTTCGGCAAAATATCTTAATAACAATGCAGTGTCAGGAATCACATTTACGCGTACAATATCAGACCGGATAGAATCAATGATCACAAGTATGAATATTGTTACCTATGTACTTGTTGTGTCTGCAGGACTGCTTGCATTTATTGTTTTATACAATTTAAATAACATTAACATCAGTGAGCGTCAGAGGGAGCTGGCGACGCTGAAAGTGCTTGGCTTTTATGATGGGGAAATATCAATGTATGTATTCAGGGAAAATATTATGCTGACAGTGCTCGGTACAATTTTTGGTATTTTCTTTGGAATATGGCTGCACCGGTTTGTCATCTTAACAGCAGAACTTGATATTATGATGTTTGGCCGGCAGATTTATACAAAAAGTTATATCTATAGTATTTTACTTACAATCGGTTTTTCTATTATTGTGAATATCGTGATGCATTGGAAAATGAAAAAAATAGATATGATCGAATCATTAAAGAGCGTCGAATAACTTCTGCTTGCGTATATTATTTGCAGACAGTATAATCGTATGGTCAGTCAATTGACATATATGAATACTAAGAACTAAGGAAGAACTACTGTATGTTAAATAAAAAAGATTTCTTAAAATATGCATCGACATTAGCATTTCCGATTATGCTCCAAAATTTGATCGGAACATTGGTAAACATTGCCGACACGGTAATGCTTGGTTACGTGAGCCAGACTGCCATGTCGGCTTCATCGCTTGCGAACCAGTATACATTTATTCTTTTCTGCTTATATTATGGAATGGCAACAGGTACTTCGGTTTTATGTGCCCAGTACTGGGGAAAAGGTGATAAAAAGACGGTAGAGAAGATTCTGGGGCTCGCAGAACGGATCTCCCTGATTATCTCGCTTATATTTTTTGTTATCTCCTTCACTATGCCAACGGCAATTATGAAGATTTTTACAAACAGTCCTGACACGATCGCTGCCGGAAGTGAGTATCTGAAGGTGATTTCATTTTCATTTTTATTCATGGGATTCTCACAGATTTTTATGAGTGCGCTCCGAAGCATCGGAAAAATCATGCTGCCGTCGGTTACATATATTGTTTCGCTTTGTGTGAATGTACTTTGTAATGCAACTTTTATTTTTGGATTGTTTGGTCTTCCAAAGCTCGGTGTTACCGGTGTTGCACTTGGTACTGTGATTGCCAGAATTACAGAGGTATTAATTTGTCTCATCTATTCATTAAACAGTTCAGATGTCAGATTCCGGATAAAATACTTCTTTGCGAAATCAGGCATTTTGTTTCAGGACTTTATGAAAATTGCCACTCCAGCCGTGATAAATGACGTTGTCTGGAGCTTTGCCAATTCAGCGTTTGCAGCAATTCTTGGACATATTGGAGATGATATGGTTGCAGCAAATGCCGTTGCTGTTATGGTGGTAAATATCGGTGCTATCGCCTGTCGTGGTTTTGCCAACGCTACTACGATCATTGTCAGCCAGGAGCTTGGGAAAGACCGCATTGATACAGCCAGAGAGTACGGGAAACGAATGCTTACAATAACATTTATTGTCAGCCTGATCGGATGTGCCGTTATTCTGGCGATCCGCCCTGTGATACTGGATTTCTACCGGGATAAATTAACAGAGACTGCTATTTATTATCTTGGCATTTTTATCATTATGACAACCTGGCGTTTTGTGGGTGAAGGCGTTAATACCTGTCTTATATGCGGCTGCTTCAGGGGTGGCGGTGATGCCAGATTTGGAATGATCGTAGATACCATATTTATGTGGCTTGTTGCAGTCCCACTTACCTTCCTTGCAGCATATGTTTTCAAACTGCCGCCTGTCTGGGTATACTTTGTCATGACACTGGACGAGTTTGAAAAAATGCCTGTGGTATTTATTCACTATTTCAGAAATAAATGGCTTACGAATATTACCAGAGATTTTGAGTGATTGGCCTCAGAAATAAATGATTGACAAATCAACATGAACGGTGTATATTTTCAAGATGAACAGCGTTCAGATATGAAAAATAAAAGAAATGCCATGATGTCAAAGGGGGAAATTATGAATCGTCTTGCTACTTCAAAAGAAGATATATTGGCTGCCAGCAGGGAGTTGATCAGGGAAAACGGATGGGCGGCTGTAAGCATAAGATCAGTTGCAGCGAAATGTTCCGTTTCAGCCGGTACGATTTATAATTACTACGAATCCAAGGCAGAGCTGCTTGGTGCTACCATCGAGAGCGTCTGGCAGGAAATCTTTTTTCACCCGGAAGACGAGCAGGTATTTCATGATGTTACAACTTGCATTTCATGGATTTATGAACGGTTCCAATATGGCAATAAGCGGTTTCCGGGATTTTTCTCTTTACATTCCTTTGGTTTCATGAAGGAAGGAAAAGATGACGGAAAGAAAAGGATGATGCGTACATGGGGACATATTTTAAATGGACTATGTGAAGTTTTAAAAAATGATCATAAGATCCGTCCGGACGTATTCGATGAGAATTTTACAGAAATGCAGTTTGCAGAAATCCTGTTTTCCCTTATGCTGGTGTCAGTGATCCGCGAGGATTATGATCCGTCCTCTGTGTTGATGCTTATCAACAAAACATTATATTAAAAGCAGTTATCGTTCACATTGTGCGTGACCAGTAACGGAAATTCTCCCACTTTGATAGTGGGAAAATTTTTGAACCAAAATGAACAGTGTTCATATATCGTAATTTTTAAATGTTTGCAATTAGGTTGAGACTGTTTTCGCAGTGCAACGTAATTCAATATAAAACTTTAAAATAAGAAAGGAAATTTATCATGCAGGCAATTGTAGAAACTTTATTTGATACCGTATATTTAATCTCGGTAATCACGATCGGAATTTTAATGATCAGAAAGAGCAAAGGAAACCGCCAGTTTACTATGTTTGGAATTATGGCAGTTCTTTTGGGAAGTGGAGATGCATTCCATCTGGTTCCACGTGCACTGGCTCTTTGCACCACAGGTCTTGAGAACTTTACTGTACCGTTAGGACTGGGCAAATGGATCACATCTGTAACGATGACAATCTTTTACGTTGTACTTTATCACATCTGGCGTGAACGCTATCAGATCAAAGGTCATAATGCAGCGACAGCAGCTGTTTACGGTCTTGCAGGATTAAGAATTATTTTGTGTATGATGCCACAGAATAACTGGCTTAGTGCATCAGCTCCGCTTTCATGGGGTATTTACCGTAATATTCCGTTTGCACTGATGGGAATCCTGATCATTGTTTTATTCTATAAAAGCGCAAAAGAGAACAATGACAGATCTTTCCGTTTTATGTGGCTGACAATCGTTTTAAGCTTTGCATTCTATATCCCGGTTGTGCTGTGGGCGGATGTCATTCCGATGATCGGTATGCTGATGATCCCTAAGACATGTGCATATGTCTGGACAGTCGTGATCGGTTACAATGCAATGAAAAAAGAGATTGCTTAAGAAAAAACTGAAAATTAATGAAATCACAATTACAGGAGCCGGTACCGGATTGCTTTTGCAAACCAGTGCCGGTTCTTGTTTTCTGATTTTATATGATGTATGATGAAGCATACAATCTCGCAATGGGATTTTTTTAGAAGGAGCAGTAAAAGAATGTCAAAAGATGAATATTTGATAACAGATAAACCTCTTAAAGCGTTGACTATTTTCGCAATGCCAATGATTCTTGGCAGCTTTTTTCAGCAAGTCTATAATATGGCTGATTCGATTATCGTCGGTCAGTTTGTCGGTTCTTCTGCACTGGCAGCAGTCGGTGCCTGTGCGGCACTTACGAATGTTTTCATATGTGTGGCACTTGGTGCCGGTGTAGGTGCGGGAGTGCTTGTGAGCCGCTATTTTGGTGCCAGAAATTACAGTAAAATGAAAACGATTGTGTCAACATCACTGATCAGCTTTTGTATTTTAAGCATACTCCTGGGTGCGTTTGGATTTGGGTTTTCCCGCCTGATGATGAGCTTGTTACAGACACCTGCTGATATACTGGACGAAGCAGTATTGTATCTGCAAGTCTATTTTGTGGGATTTCCGTTTCTTTTTATGTATAACATTCTATCTACCATGTTTACATCAATCGGCGAATCAAAAATTCCGTTAGGACTTCTGGTATTTTCATCTGTATTGAATATTTTTATGGATCTTTGGATGGTAGCGGATCTTGGACTGGGTGTGTTCGGTGCAGCTCTTGCAACGCTCATCGCACAGGGGGTTTCCGCAGTGTTTTCGTTTTTGATTTTTCTTTACCGGATGCGTCGGTATAAGTGCCGGTATAGATGGTTTGACAGACAGGAGTTACAATTAATGCTTCGAATTGCCATTCCATCAGTTCTTCAACAGTCTACAGTATCAATAGGCATGATGATCGTACAGGCAGTTGTAAATCCTTTTGGTACACAGGCACTTGCAGGTTACGCAGCAACGATGAGAGTAGAGAATGTTTTTTCATTGATGTTTGTATCTATTGGTAATGCAGTTTCACCATATGTTTCCCAGAATCTTGGCGCAAATAAAACCTCACGTATCAAAAAAGGCTATCGTGCGGCATTGTTATTAGATGCATGCTTTGCAGCTCTCGCTTTCATAGTTATTGAAACACTGCATACTCAGATTTCATCATTATTCCTGGGCAAAGACGGAACAGCCCTGGCATATCAGGTGTCTGGTGATTATATGAGATGGCTTGGTTATTTCTTTATCTTTATGGGTATCAAGATGGCAACAGATGGGGTGCTTCGTGGCCTTGGAATTATGCGTCCATTCCTTATTGCGAACATGGTAAATCTTGCGATTCGTTTATCGGTCGCACTGATTTTTGCACCGCGTTTTGGTATTGCATTTGTCTGGCTTGCTGTACCTGCAGGATGGCTTGCAAACTTTTTGATTTCTTATGCAGCCCTTAGAAAATCATGGCCGACTGATGAAACAGAACGTGCTGTATCATAGGGTTGCATAGATTGGAAGGAGTATTTCCACGTGGATACGATTTCAGAAAAAGACACACAAAGTGCAGATGATAAAAAGAAGGAGAAAATTTCTTACATAGAGGCGATTATCCTGATGCCATTTCCAAAAGACGTTCATCTTCAAAATTTACATAGACAATCTGTGATAAAGGAACGCTCATAAAAATGTAAAAAAGGTGTATAATAAAAGAATAAAATAAAAGAAAAAAAGCTGCGTATACTTACAGGTGGCTGTCTTGTAAAGCATAAAATACAGACGTAGTGAAAAAATATGGTCGATTCAATACATTTTACGGTCGATTCATGACAATCCGCCCATTTGGAAAGAAATTCGTTGTACATTAGAAACAGGTAATCATGTACAACGAATTTTTTACATTAAAAGCAAAGGAGAAAAAGGAATGAAAAAGTTGAACAAATGGATAGCAGGATTGCTGTGTATGATGCTTGTCATAACCATGGTTGCAGGACTGGGTGTGATGGAAGTGAAGGCAGATGATGCGGTAACAACAGTAAGTTCGTGGACTGAGTTAAAAAATGCAATAAGTAAGGGTGGTAATATTCAATTAGGTAATGATATTGTGGCTGAAACTGGTAATAGTGCAATCTATGTAAGCAATACCGTAACGGTTGACCTTGCAGGACATACCATTGATCGTGGATGCATAAAAGCAACATGGAATGGCAATACATTTACTGTATCAGGAGGAGACCTGACAATTAAAGACACAAGTGCAGCACAAGCAGGAAAAATTACTGGCGGATATAATGACAATAATTGTGGAGGTGGATGTATCTATGTAGACAGTGGTATTTTGAGACTGGAATCTGGAATTCTCACAGGAAATAAATGTGAAGATGTGGATGCAAATGGTGTAGATCGAGGAGGAGCTGTTGGAGTTCGCAGCGGTACATTTATAATGACCGGAGGAAAAATTTCAAATAATGAAGCCAGTTATGGAGCAGGGGTTATTGTCTTTAGTTCTGGTACATTTATAATGACCGGAGGAGAAATTACAGATAATACTGGTGATGCAGGAGAGAATGGAGCAGGTATATATGTGTACGAGGGACCTTCGTTGACAATTGGAGGAAATGCAAAGATTTACGGCAATAGAACGGCTGATGGAATGAATAGTAATTTAAGTGTTGGTAATGGCGAATCATCTAGTACAATAATAAATCTGAGTACAGATAGCCCATTAACATCAGAAGCAAAGATATGTATAAGAGTTTCCACGTATTCAAATGGAAAACAAATTACAACTTCTTGTAAAGATTTAAAGGATGTATTTGTCTCTGATAATGACAGTTATGAGATTACAACAAAAGATGGCGAAGAGGGTATCTTTTATACGAAAAAAAAATCTTCGGGAGGCAGCTCCACACCATCCACGCCAACCTCTTACAA
>ERZ791645.508-NODE-508-length-32214-cov-8.423334_pt1 | contig 32214 bp, 20 predicted proteins | sample MGYA00509939_ERZ791645 | MGnify/ENA primary metagenome ERZ791645 (study PRJEB30046, sample SAMN00715249) | human gut metagenome | study: EMG produced TPA metagenomics assembly of the A metagenome-wide association study of gut microbiota in type 2... | reverse complement strand
CCCGGAATAACTTCCGGTGCAATCAGACTATTCAGATAACTCGCATTCTGATTAGTGTGCCAAATCAGACAGTGCCCATAAATGCTGATACCCGCTTCTGTGGTCTTTGTAAACAACTGATCGACCTTATCAAATTTCAAATTCCCTTTAGAATCGACCATAGGACCGTGCTTCATGGCATATCCTATCGTCAGATCATTAAAGTTCTCATTCACAATGGTAGTCGTTGTCTCGTCACCAAGATATTCATCCATCCCCACTCCGATACCCAACTTAAAGTTGGGATCGGATAAATATTCTTTCAACGGCTTGTAACGGGAAATCTTTTCAGCCAACTGTAAAGGCAGTTCGGAAGAAGTAACCGCTCCATGTGTAGGGTCTTTATACCACTCCATCTTATTATCGTCACACGATGTCAATATCAGCACCGACAAGGCAACAAACGGAAGCATATTTCTGTATTTCATAATCTTTTCAATTTAAAGTCATTATTATTCTGCATCCTCTTCTTCGTCCGGGAAATCGGTATATTCCGGCTTCGTCAAAGGTACGACACGCCAGTTATCAATATAAATTTTCACGGAAGTTGCTTTGGATAGAAACTCTGTTTCTTTATCCGAGCTCGCACCTGTGATCTTATCCAATGTAATATCAGAGTTCTCAAAATAGAAACCGAAGTTGGCATAAGAAGCAGATGCACGGGTAGCGGCCACATCGGCAAAAGTGGTCCAAGCTCCGCTGGATGCTTTCGATTTGTAGAATTCACTGAACGGAACAGTTACAGTCTGCCAACCGGTTGTCTGGAAAGGAACGATCTTTCCGCCTACAAGCCACGGTACGTAATTATAACAGTCTCTCTCCCATTCTCCACCATTGAATCCGTTCTGACCACAAATCTTCAGGAATCCGGATTCAGACCAAGGTTCGGGCACATAGATTTCAAACTGAATAGCACATTCGGCAACAGGAGTTTCAGCAGGGACACCCAGCGTCAACCAGTCAGGATCAGTGCCATTACCAGCTGTCCAAACTTCAGCACAACGATTCTTCGCTGCTGCCACCGGCAACTGTCTTTCTAATGGCAAACGACAGTAAGCACCTTGCGACACATTACCTTCACCAATCGAAGCAGATTCCAGTTCGGTTGTTTGAATCATACTTTCAGAATCGCCCCATGCCCCTTGTGCACCCACTCCATCGAAGTTCAACAACAAGCCTTTCTTATAATTGAAATAGGCAGGAGAATAAGCACCACCATTCGAACCTTCTACGAAAATAGAACCGCCCTCTTCAGAAACTCCGGCAGGCATATCCACCATAAAATATTCACCGTCAAGATCAGAAATAATACCTTCTGTCACCACCACATTTCCGGGGAAAATGACTTTTGCTATTTCCGTCAATCCACTTCCATAAACAATGATAGGTTCACCTACATTCGGCATACAGTTGGAGATTTTCGTTATAGACGGGGCAGCAGCACGAATCTGGAAATCATAAACGTATTCACCGCCATCTTTTACCAAACGAATTGTATTACGTACATTCTCATCTGCTTCTGTAGTCGGAACTTTACTGTTCACACTAACCAGAAAAGATTTATTCGAAACAAATACCGGATTAAAATAACAGTTATATCCATTAATATACACTTTCTTCAATCCGTTGAATCCTTCACCTTCAATTCGGATCAGTTGTCCCAAACGGGCAAAATCAACCAAACGGTCAGTAACATTCGACTTCGCGTCTTCCAGATAGATCCCTGTTATGTTCATCACAGAACTTCCGCCATTATCATCATCGTCGTCACACGAAACAAATGAACAAGAGCAGATGAGTAGGCTCACCAATAAGCCAAATGCTTTCATACTATTTTTATATATCAAGCTTTTCATTCGTATTCTCGTTTTTAGTTAAACAAATCGGTTATTCTGTCTTCCTTAAATGCATAAGGCACAGGATCCGCTTTCAACAAAGGATTTTGCACAGTCTCCGATTCCGGATAAGGAAGAAGGAATATACTGGAATCGACATCACCTATGGCACGCTTCGTTTCATCCGAATCCTCGTCTCTCTTCAAAGTCTGTGTATCCGCATCCCATACTACAGGGACAGCAGTACCCCTATCCTGTCCGGTGATATAATTGAGTACTTCCTGTTGTTTATAATAAGCTCTACGCACCAAGTCATACCAATACTGTCCTTCCAGACAAAGTTCCAGTCTACGCTCACGACGAATATCTTCATAAGTAATCGAATTTTTGGGCTCCAAACCGGCACGCTTGCGCACTTTGTTAAAGTATTCCATTGCATCGGCATCATCTGTTGAAGGATTATTTCCCAATATAGCTTCTGCATAAATCAGATATACTTCTGCCAGACGCAACATGTAAGTATTGATAGGAGTACTTCCGGAAGTGATCTTCGCATTATCTTTGCTAGAACCACAAACATATTTCTTACAATAAATTCCGGAAACAGTACCCGACGCTTTCTTCTCACAAGTATATCCTCCGTTTGCTTTCTGTATTTCAGGATAATGATCGCCATAAGCCATCCAAGTCGGCTGACGTCGTTTATCTCCTTTTTCATACTCCCAAATCACGTCCGGTTGTGCAAAGACATAGCCGCCCCATGCACGGTCATTACCGGTAATAGCCGACTCACAAGCGAAATAATCCTGTATCGTGTTACATTCCCCATACGTACCATTACTAACCCATTGTAAAGCAAACAGTGTTTCCGAGTTGTTATTTTTATCAATCATAAACAAATCGGCATAATCAGTCATCAGTTCAAAATTTCTGTTTTCTATCACTTTTAAAGCCGCTTTCTTTGCCAAATCCAGGTAATCCTGATTACGAGTCGCACTATTAGGATTACTACTGTAACCGGCATACGTCAGGTAAACACGTGACAACATACCAAATGCGCTGTATTTATTGACACGTCCGGCAGCAGAAGAAACCTCCGGCAGATATTTTGCCGCAAACTCCAAATCACGCATCGCAAATTCATAGACATCACTTACCGGACTGGTATTGACAATAGGATTAGCCACCAGTTCATCCGTATCCTCATTAATAATAACATTTCCCCATAACATCGCCAGATAGGAATAAGCAACTCCACGCATGAACCGTGCTTCAGCAATATATGGGTTCTTCACTTCTTCGCTATTGGATGAGTTACCTTTGATCCCGTTAATAATCTTATTAGTTTGCTGTACTATATTGTACAATGAACCCCAAGCCGAAACTAACGGTCCCGTCAATCCGGTTTCGGTCAAATCAGCAAAAGGATAGATATAATTAGAGGTTGTCGCACAAAGGTTGAATCCGCGTCCGTCACCCAGTCCATAATAGAACTTATCGTTAAAGTCGAACCACACCTTATTATACAAAGGAGCTGTTGCTGCCCGGAAATCATCTTCCGTTTGATAAAAATTATCTCCTGCGATATTGGAGTTATCTTCAGAATCGAGGAAGTCACTGCATCCTGCAAACGCCAAAGCTACAGCCAACATGAAAGAGTATATATATTTACTTGTTTTCATATTTAGTCACTTTAAATGATTAAAAGGTTAAATTCAGACCGAATGTATAAATTCGCGGAGAAGGATAACGATAGTTATCAAAGCCTGTAAGCAAAGCGTCCTGATTGGCAGAACCTATTTCCGGGTCCATCCCTTTGTATTTTGTGAATGTATATACATTCTGCAGGTTACAATAAAGTTTCAGATTCTGAATACCAATCGGTGCCAACCATTTACGCGGAAATGTATAGCCGAAAGAGATAGACTGAATACGCAGGAAAGAACCATCTTCCACAAAGCGGTCACTGAAACGATAATTGGAATCATCCGTCCCTTTGGCAATAGCCATACGGCAAGCATAAGGGTCACCGCCTACAATCTGTATATTCCGATAATCATCCGGACCATTCGGATCAATCAAAGCCAGTTGTGCATAATCCAAAGCCGATTTCAGGATGTTATTATTGCCACGTGGATTTTCAAGTTCACGACGTCCCCAGTTTACAACTTCATTTCCTACCGATCCGGTCAGGTTAATGCTCAAGTCGAAGCCTTTATAAGAGAAAGAGTTACCGAAGCCGAAAGTAAAGTCCGGTTCAGGATTACCGATATAAGTACGATCCTGTTCATTGATAACACCGTCTTTGTTTACATCTTCAAAAATATAATCACCAATCCAGACACTATTCTTGGAAATCGACATACCTTCAGGCAATGCTACCGGCTTAATTGCTCCGGAAGCATCTTTATAGTAAAAGTCAGTAGCCTTTTCAAAGCGGCCAATCACTTTATAACCATAAAACTGTCCGATAGGGTTTCCTACTGATGTACGTGTCAGTACGGTTATTGTTTCGCCTGTCTGATTACTCTTATCTATCAGGCTGGTTGCCGTATCCAGCGATTTTACTTTATTACGGTTCATAGAGAATACCACGTTACTTCTCCATTGAAATCCGCCTTTATCAATATTCACTGTATTTAAAGTCAACTCAAGTCCTTTATTCTCCAAAGAACCCACATTCTTCCAGGGTGCGGAAGTAGAGCCCTGACCTGAAGTTCCCACGTAAGCAGGAAGAGGCACTTGCAACAACAAATCATTTGTTTTCTTATAATAAATATCGGCTATCAATTCAATCCTGTTCTGGAAAAGATTAATATCAAGTCCCAGATTACTTGAATAAGTAGACTCCCATTTCAATTCGGGATTCGGAGTATTGCCAGCCAGCAATCCTGTTCCCCAAACGGTAGCAACAGATGAATAAATGGCTTTATATGCATTATTAGGCACATTCTGATTACCTACAACACCCCATCCTAAACGTAATTTCAGATTATTAATAATATTGTTGTCTTTCAAAAAAGATTCATTGGAAACCTTCCAAGCCAAAGCAGCCGACGGGAACCATCCCCAACGATTATCTTTGTAGAATTTGGAAGAACCGTCGCGACGAAGAGTAAATGTCAACAGATATTTGTCATCGTATGAATAGAACAGACGGCCGAAATAAGATAAAATCGAACTTTCTCCACTATTACCATTATTCTTGGCTGTTGCGGCATCTCCCAATGTCAGGTCGGTTGCAGCATTGGACAAATATCCCATACGGCTTCCCATCAGATATTCCCATTTGCTCTCCTGCATTTCCTGACCAATCATTGCATTCACATTGTGCACTCCAAAAGTTTTCATGTAATTCACGATATTTCTCCAACTCCAGAACTTATTATATGATTTGGAGAAAGTCCCCTGACGGTCTGTATTTTCAATCGCACCAAAAGTATATGAGGGATCAAATTTATAAGTATTAGCTACCCCATAATCGAAAGACAATTCCGTTTTAAACGTCAGTCCGTCAATGATAGTAGCTTCAGCATAGGTGTTTGCCCGAATACCCATTTTCTCGTTGCGGTTATCCTTAATCATGGCAAGACCCACCGGATTCGTTTGTACCCATTCGTCCGTATCCGGTCCGTCAAATGTGCCTTCAGCATTACGAACAGCCACACTCGGACTCTGCAATAAAGCAGTTCTAATCAACGACTCGTCAGATACAGTCAATTTCTGACGGGAATTACTAAACGCAAAGTTAATACCCATTTTTAAATAGCTCTTCACCTGGGCATCAAAACTACCTCGTAAGTTCAGACGCCTGAACCCTGAACCAACAGCAATACCATCCTGATTGAGGTAGCCTGCTCCCAAAGCATAGTTACTTTTATCAGTACCTCCGGTCACAGAAAGATTATGACTGGTCATCATAGCTTTAGAGAACATCTCATCCTGCCAGTCTGTACCTTCACCTAGTAAATCCGGACGAACAAAGTTATTATCCTTGTTCACTATTCCCCAATCATTTCCCGAATAGTCTTTTCCTGAACGAACATTCTTATGCTCCGCATATTCACGCAGATTCAGCATATCCAGTTTTTTAGGCATTTCCTGCCATCCTATATATCCGTCATAAGTTATTTGCGCCTCACCCTTCTGTCCACGTTTGGTAGTAATCATAATCACACCGTTTGCAGCTCGCGCACCATAAATAGCAGTGGCGGAAGCATCCTTTAATACGTCCATAGAGACGATGTCCGAAGGATTGATAGATGCCAGTGCATTATCACTTCCCGAACCTGTGGAACCGTCGATGATAACACCGTCAATGACAAAGATAGGTTCATTGGAGGCATTCAAAGAGTTGATACCACGAATACGGATGGAAGAACTACCACCGGGCATACCGCTATTAGCCTGTACCTGCACACCGGCAGCACGTCCTTGCAGTACCTGGTCAACGGAAGTCACTACAGATTTCTTAATGGCTTCATCGTTGACCGATACAACAGAACCGGTCAGGTCACTACGTTTCATCTGACCATATCCAACTACAACTACTTCGTCTAATACTTTTGCATCTTCTTTGAGGGTAATATCAAACTGCTTTTTCCCGGCTACAGGAATCGTTTGTGTCTGATATCCGATAAAAGAAATCTTCAAGCTACCTTTGGCTGATACATTCAACTTAAAATTACCATCCAAATCGGTAACTATACCATTGGTAGTGCCAGCTTCTACTACACTGGCTCCGATAATCGGTTCGCCCGATGCATCTTTGACCACTCCCGTCACGGAAACAGTCTGTGCCAATACCCATACAGGGAAGAGGCAGAAAAGAATGATAAGACCTAACGGTCGAAAATAATGATTTGTGCTTTCCATAAAATCATTTTTTTAATTAATAATGATAGTGGTTAATCCAAGTTATAGGTTTTTCTCTTCTTATTTATAATAAGGAATAGAGTAAGGAATTCATGTTTCCATAAGCAGTTATTATTTTAAGGTGTCCGACAATTCATTTTTTTGTTAATGCAAATTTATGGATAATATATCAAGCATAGGTGGAGATTTTGTTTCAAGCAGTTGACAGGCGGTTACATACACTTGCATGTACGTTACAAGCTATTGCACACCCGTTACATACCCCTTCCAGAAGCATTCCTAAAGGGTTTGCACGTAACATCAGTAAAAGGAAAAGTAACAAAGCTAATGCTATTTTAATTTAATATAGTATCTTTGTCTATATAAAAAGTACCAATAAACCCTGCTTATATTAATGAGTATGAAAGCACAAATCCTATTCCTTTTTTCCATATACTGTTTCCTGATAGGAAGCACTCCTGTTATGAAAGCACAGACCGGCAAATTCTATTCAACAGACAAAGAACTTTCCAACAGTCTGATCAATGCCGTATATCAGGACCGGAAAGGATTTATCTGGATAGCTACCGAAAACGGACTTAATAAATTCGACGGGACACGTTTCTCGATCTATCGACATAATGCTACGGATAGCACCAGTTTGAAGAACAACTATGTACGGACATTATTCGAAGACAGTCGCGGTAATTTCTGGATCGGATGCATCAATGGCTTACAACGATATGACCGCGCCACAGACAACTTTCACGAATTATTCATCTCTCGGAAAGACGGACGAAAGAATCCTCATATCACTTCCATTATTGAACGCCGGAACGGAGATCTTTGGATAGCAACTTCCGGACAAGGCGCCATATCCCTAAAAAAGAACAGCAATCCCGCCTCCTTCCATATCGAAACCGAACTGACAGACCGGATAGGTAGTAACTACCTGAATGTCATTTTCGAAGATTCCCGGCAAAATTTATGGATTGCTACAGAAGAAAAAGGACTTTACCGTTATTCTCCGGAAAGTAAAGAGCTTAAAAGCTATAAAGCACCTTATCATATAGCAGGTGATGACGTTTCTGCCATTTGTGAGGATGCACACGGACAAATTTTCGTAGGAACCTTGACAAAAGGTCTTTTCAGACTATCATCCCGACAGGAAGGAAACTTCGAACCTGTCCTCTACCAAAACCGGATGAATTTGAATATCCGGACTCTCATCATTGATACCCGTGGAAAACTTATCATAGGAACAGACGGTGAAGGAGTAAAAGAATATCAGCCTCAACAAGATATTATTGTGGACAGTGAGATTAATGCGGGTCCCTTTGACTTCTCCAAATCCAAGGTTCACTCGTTAATCGAAGATAAAGATCACAATTTATGGCTGGGCATTTTTCAGAAAGGTTTGATACTAGTGCCCGGCATTTCAAATAAGTTCGACTACTACGGCTACAAATCAATACACAACAACACCATTGGTTCCAGCTGTGTTATGGCTATTCATACAGATGAACAAGCTACAATCTGGATAGGTACGGATAACGACGGATTATATGCCATAAACGATCAGGGAAAACAATTACGCCATTACACCCATCAGGCAGGTAATCCCCAATCTGTCCCCGGCACTATCCTATGTCTCTATGAAGATTCCAATCAGGAACTTTGGCTAGGATCTTACTTCGATGGTCTGGCACGGATGAACAAACAAACCGGAACATGTCAAGATGCCACCTCGCTTTTACAAGGAAATCTTAACGCAGGCAAGCCCAAAGTTTCCTGCATCATTGAAGACAAAAACAAGAATCTCTGGGTGGGTACTTATGGTTCGGGCTTATACAAAATCAATTTACCAACTCAACATGTCACCTATTACGAATCTACCCGCAACGAAAACGATGACTGGAGCATCAACCGTCTTCCGAACGATTGGATCAGCTACCTACTGGAAGATAAAGAGGGAATGATATGGATCGGCACTTATAAAGGTCTGGCCGTACTCAATCCTCAAACGGACAATTTTATCAATTATAAAAAGCAAAACAATCTCCTCCCCGGGTATGTCGTTTACAGTTTATTGGAAAGTAGTAATGGAGAGATCTGGGCTGGTACTTCCGAAGGATTGGTCTGCCTGAATAAAGACAGACTAACACCTGTACTTTTCACTACTGCCGATGGACTCCCCAGTGATATTATTTGCGGCCTGGCTGAAGACGAGAAAAAAAATATATGGATCAGTACCCATCAGGGAATCTCCAAACTGAATCTTCTGGAAAAGAAGTTTATCAACTATTATGCAGGCGACGGTCTGCAAGGAAATGAGTTTACACGCACTGCTGTATTTAAAGATAAACGCGGCAAGATATTTTTTGGAGGTACCAATGGAGTAACAGCTTTCTACCCCCAGGATATCACCGAAATCAAAAAAGAAATGAATGTATTGATTACCGGCTTTCACGTTGCTAACCGCCCTGTGAAAAAAGGGGATAAATCCGGCAACAATGTCATCACTGATACTGCTGTCATGGATACCGAGCAATTTACACTGGCATATAATGAAAATACATTCAGCATTGATTTTTCTGTTTTGGAATTCAGCAATCCCGACCGGATTAGTTATCAATATAAGATAAAAGAATTAAGCGATGAATGGATCAGTACGCAACCGGGAACAAACCGGGTGACTTATAGCAGTCTGAAACCGGGGAAATACACTTTCTCCGTACAGGCACGCGACCATAATAATTTCTCTAATATCCGTACAGTTACTATTGCCATCACTCCACCCTGGTACCAGACCTGGTGGGCAAAAGTAATCTGGGGATGCCTCGGAGCATTACTAATCTATGCTCTTACCATGTATATTCTGTCACGTATCCGCCACCGGCAAGAAGTGATGCGACAAAAACACATGGAACAGATTAACGAAGCCAAATTACAATTCTTCATTAATATCTCACATGAAATACGTACCCCGATGACTCTTATCATCAGCCCGTTAGAGAAACTGTTAGCCGAACATTCCGAGAAACAACCGGTTTATCTCATGATTTACCGGAATGCCCAACGTATTCTACGTCTAATCAATCAACTGATGGACATACGAAAACTGGACAAAGGACAAATGCATCTGAAATTCCGGGAAACAGACATCGTAGGATTTATCAATGACTTGATGCAAACATTCAATTATCAAGCGCAAAAAAAGAACATCACATTCACTTTCGAAAAAGAACTGGAAGGTGCTGATTCTCTGAAAGTATGGATTGATCTAAATAACTTTGACAAAGTATTGATGAATGTCCTTTCCAATGCTTTCAAATATACACATGAGGGAGGAAATATCGAAGTGTTATTGAAAACTGGTCACAACGATGCCTACCGGGGTGCTTTGAAAGATTATTTCGAGATAGATATCACCGATAACGGGATCGGTATTGACAAAAACAAAATAGAACAAATATTCGAGCGTTTCTATCAGATTGACAACGACATGACACAATCTAATTTCGGTACAGGAATCGGACTGCATCTTTCACGGTCGTTAGTGGAACTGCACCACGGCATCATCAAAGCAGAAAACCGCGAAGACGGACAAGGAACCCGTTTCATCATCCGCCTACCGTTAGGTAGTAATCACTTGAAAGCAGAGGAACTGGAAAATCCTGAAGAAACCGGAAGCGAACCAACAATCTCCCAACTTCCCAAAGATTCGATCTATGAAACGGAAGAAGAAAACAAAGCCAATGAGTACAGGAAACCCAAAGCAAAAACACGTTATCGCGTCTTAATCGTAGAAGATGATGAAGAAATACGCCGCTACATACGTAGCGAACTGGATAGTGATTTCCGTATCTATGAATGTACAAATGGACGGGAAGGACTGGAAACCATTTTGAAGGAGAAACCCGATCTCGTCATCAGTGATGTTATGATGCCCGAAATGGATGGAATCACTCTCTGCCGGAAAATAAAACAGAATATCAATATCAATCATATACCGATTATATTATTAACCGCCAAATCGAAAGCCGAAGACCAAATCGAAGGGCTTGAAATTGGAGCAGATGCTTATATCGTAAAACCATTCAACACTGAATTATTACGAACTACTATCAGTAACCTGATAGCCAATCGGGAAAGACTGCGCGGCAAACTGGTAGGTGAACAACAAGTAGAAGAAAAAATAACAAAGATAGAAATGAAGTCCAATGATGAGATCTTGATGAGTAAAGTAATGAAAACCATCAATGACCATCTTGCCGACCCTACCCTTAATGTAGAGATGCTGGCAGCCAACGTTGGAATGAGCCGCGTACATATGCACCGCAAATTAAAGGAGTTGACTAATCAGTCAGCACGAGATTTCATTCGTTCTATCAGACTGAAACAAGCTGCCAATCTGCTACGTGAGAAGAATCTAAGCGTTTCGGAAGTTGCATACGCTACAGGCTTCTCCAACCTCTCTCATTTTTCCAATACATTCAGAGACTTTTACGGAATTTCACCGAGTGAATATAAAGAACAACAGATGTAACAAACAGAATAAGACTTGTTACAAACAAGAATCCGAATTAGAAAAGAAGCCGTTATCTTTGCCATGTATCACAAATGTTCCATTTCATTCATTAATAAAGTAGAGCCATGACGACACAAAAGATCTTCTTTTCTCTAATTATTATCCTGTTTACCATAGCTACCGGATTAAATATAACCGGATGCCAATCCATTCCCCAAACAAATGAAGCCATTTTCGACTTCTTCGAATATCAGGGAGAAGATGTTATTTTCGAAACACCGATTGATTCGATCTATGAATACCGGAATCCGATTATCTGTGGTTTTTACCCGGATCCCAGTATCTGCCGGAAAGGAGAAGACTATTACATGATACATTCCTCTTTCTCTTACTATCCGGGAATCCCAATCCTACATAGCCGTGACCTCGTACATTGGGAACAAATAGGACACGTACTCGACCGTCCCTCACAATTAAAACTCGACAACATCCGCCTAAGCGGAGGTATTTATGCACCAGCCATCAGCTATAATCCTGCTAATGACACTTTTTATGTGGTTACCACCTGCGTAGATGGCATCGGCAATTTTGTTGTAAAAACGAAAGACCCGCAACAAGGTTGGAGCGCCCCGATCCTTCTTCCTGAAGTTGGCGGAATCGATCCTTCCCTCTTCTTCGACGAAGATGGAAAAGCATATCTCGTTCATAATGACGCACCAGTAGGAATACCGGAATATGACGGGCATCGTGCCATCTGGATTCACAACTATGATCCGGGCACCGACCAGACATTCGGGAAAAAACAAGTCATCGTAGATGGAGGCGTAGACAAAAGCAAACATCCTATCTGGATAGAAGGACCCCATCTCTATAAAATCAAAGGAAAATATTATCTGATGGCTGCTGAAGGTGGCACATCCGTCAATCATTCAGAGGTTATTTTCACCTCCGACCATGTGAAAGGTCCCTACCGACCCGTATCCGACAATCCGATCTTAACGCAACGCGATCTCCCCGAAGACCGTGCCAATCCAATCACCTGCACAGGACATGCCGATCTTATTGAAACACCGGACGGACAATGGTTTGCCATATTCCTGGCTTGCCGCCCTTATGAAGGTGACTTATACCATACCGGACGTGAAACATTCCTGCTTCCGGTTACATGGAAAAAGGGAACACCTGTCATTATGGAAAAAGGGAAAGCAATTCCTACTGTTGTACGTCCCGAAAATTGGAAAGCTGATGTTGCCGGAATTACGCCACAAACATTTACAGGTAACTTTAGATGGAGAGATGACTTCAATACCGATGAGAAATTAGCTTTGGAATGGCTGTTCATCCGGACACCGCGAGAGAACTGGTGGAGTATTCACGAAGGCAAACTTCATCTGACTCCTGCCGCTTTTGATATTTATACTGTGGGCGCTCCCGCCTTTATTGGTCATCGTCAGCAACATACCAATTTCACTGTTACTACGGAAATGAGTTTCACTCCGCTCAATGAACAAACATTTGCCGGACTTGTCTGCTATCAGAATGAAAAATTCAATCTCATTTTTGGCAAAACAATCCGGGAAGGAAAACAAGTGATTACTGTAGTCCGTACTGACAATGGCAAACAGACAACTGAAGGTACATTTACACTAGAGGATAAACGAACCGACCTCCCTCTTTACCTTCGCATCACTGGACGCGGTGGAAAATACAGCTTCGCCCTATCCTTCGACAAGAAGAAATGGCAAGAAGTAGTCAACGATTTAGATGCCACCATCTTAAGCACCCATAAAGCAGGTGGGTTTACAGGAACTATTATCGGTATGTATACCGGAAAATGATTCTTAATCTTCAAACAAAAGCTACTTGTACATAATCAATGCAGACTGTCCGGGAATAATTACTTCCGGTCCGGTCTGCGTACCTAATCCACGCACATCTATCACGCCATCTTTGCATACCACTGTATATTTACCAACAGGCACTTCCAAACGCGCAGGAGTCATACGGGAATTAAAAGCCACGATAATATCTTCCCAACTATCCCCGTTCGCATGATCCTTCAGGCGGAATGCAATCAGGTTTTGTCCTTCCACCGGAAGAAACTCCAGATGCTTCCGAACCTTTTCCGCATCTCCCATACGGAAAGCGGGATGGGACTTACGCAGATCTATGAGCCGCTTATAATACATGAAAACATCTCCGTTCGTCGTTTTACGTCGCCAATCGATAGCATTGACTGCATCCGGACTCTTATAACTATTGTCCACTCCTTGTTTATCGCGCATCACTTCTTCTCCTGCATAGATAAAAGGAATACCTTGCGAAGTGAAGACTACCGTCTGCGCAAGCTTATCAAGTCGAACCAGTTGCTCGGGAGTAGCTCCCGGCATACTTGCTTTCAAGCGATCAACGAGGCACAAACCGTCATGGCAGGAAACGTAGCTAATCATTTGGGTAGGCTGTCCGGCCCAGGCTTGCCGACTGTAATTCACCGAATCATAGCGTACTTGCGGATGTTCGATAGCTCCCACAATACCAAACTTAACACTGTTCTCCCCTCCCGGCACTCCGGCAAGAAAAGCTCCCTTACCTTTCTCCCAAACAGAACCGCAAAGTCCGTCACGAAACTCGTCCGAGAAGACTGCAATTCCGGGCATATACGCCACATTCTTTTTCATAGCCAAAGAATCAGCAGGATATTGAGGCGTTTCAGCAGCCCATCCTTCTCCGTAAACACAAACAGTAGAGTCCACTTCATCCACTGCCTTCCGAATCTCGTTCATCGTTTCAATATCATGCACTCCCATCAAATCGAAGCGAAAACCATCGATATGATATTCCTTCATCCAGTAAAGCACGGATTCTATCATAAACTTACGCATCATAGGACGTTCACTAGCCGTTTCATTTCCACAACCCGAACCGTTCGCCAATGTCCCGTCTTCTTTCTGACGATAAAAATAACCGGGTACTGTACGTTCAAAATTACTCTCCGCCGTATTAAACGTATGATTGTAAACCACATCCAGAATCACCCGGATGTCGGCTTTATGCAACGCCTGTACCATTTGCTTGAATTCTTTCACGCGAGTGGCGGGTTGATAAGGATCTGTTGAATATGAGCCGTCCGGAACATTGTAGTTCAACGGGTCATATCCCCAATTGTACTGATTTTCATCCAATTTCGTTTCATCTACGGAAGCATAATCATAGGAAGGAAGAAGATGCACGTGCGTCACACCCAACTCTATCAGATGGTCGATTCCCGTCAGCAATTTGTCCGAATTCATCGTTCCATGCTCGGTTAAAGCAAGGAACTTTCCTTTATTCTTTATTCCGGAAGTAGAATCGACCGAAAAATCACGATGATGCATTTCGTAGATAATCATATCGGCAGGAGATTTCAGCGGAGGACGTTGATCATTCTCCCATCCTTCCGGGTTCGTTGCTTTCCAATCGATAATAGCGGCACGTTTTCCGTTCACCCCAACGGCGTGAGCATTAATTCCCGGAGTATCCCCTTGCCATTTATCATTGATTTTCACATTGAAAGTATAGAACTTATTGAGCAAATTCTTGTTAACCACAGTTGCCCAAGTTCCATCCTCTCCAAGTTCCATCTTCACAGTTTCATAGGCATGGCCTCCTTCACCTTCATCATAAAGCATCAGGCGCACCTCTTCTGCTGTCGGTGACCAAAGGGTGAATTTCGTAGCTTCCGGAGTATATTCCATTTCCGTAAGGCTTCCCGTACGGACGGGATACAACTCGAAGGAAGCATATTCCTTTTTCGCAGAAGAACAACTCATCACTGTTGCCACTGTAGTCACTCCTATTATTGAATTAATTCCTATCTTCATCTCAAGCTCTCCTATGATACTATTTTTCGTAATCTGATTATTGTTAAAGTTTACTTCACTTTATCCGGATTCTTCGCTATAAAATCCTTCCAGCTACTATATCCCTTCTCTACGGCAGGCCGTCCCATTTGCAGGAAATGACAATAGGCGGCAGCCAGACCGTCGGTCGCATCCATAAAGGTGGGCATATCCGCTTTTGAGAAATGAAGCATTCTCTGCAACATATCCGCCACCTGCTCCTTCGATGCTTGTCCGTTTCCGGTAATAGCCATCTTTATCTTCAACGGGGCATATTCGGTGATCGGTATATCACGACTTAACGCTGCTGCCATCGCCACTCCTTGCGCACGTCCCAATTTCAACATAGACTGAACATTTTTGCCGAAGAAAGGAGCTTCAATAGCCAGTTCATCAGGCAAATAGCTTTCAATAATACTCAGCACCCGCTCATGGATATGGCGCAGTTTCAAGTAATGATTGGCAAACTTACGCAAGTCGATAATCCCCATAGCAATCATTTCAGGTTTGGTTCCTTTTATTCTCAGCACTCCATATCCCATGATTGTCGTACCGGGGTCTATCCCCAGAATTATCTTCTCTTTTACCGGTTGAATCACTCTATCACCTCCATCAATGTGGGAAATCCGATTACCTTATCCTTAAATATCTTAGTCAGTTCGTCATTCAATCGCACCCCTTGTTCCAAATGCCAGCGGTGCAACAATCCGCTACTCTCTACTTCCCACTGTAAAGAATAGGCGCTCCCATCTTCCCGATGGCTCAGTATACGACAAATACGTGGCGTTTTCAGCGCTCCGTGCTTCTGTACTTCGGGAATATAAGATTCTTTTATCCAAATCAAAAAATTATCGTGAACATCATCGTCCACTTGAAAAGTGGTGTTATAAATCAACATATTTTTCCTTCTAATAGATTATTTACCGCAAACATAGCAATTATTTCAGAATATTGCATTATATTTGCGGCAACAAAAGAGATTCGTTTACAAACGTTATCATATAAGAGAAAAAAGGGGCGTTAGCTCATCTGGCTAGAGCGTAACACTGGCAGTGTTAAGGTGATCGGTTCGAGTCCGATACGCTCCACTTCTTAAAAGAGCAATTCATAAACAGAGTTGCTCTTTTTTGATTTTCTACCATTAAATGATTATATTGCACGACTCGAAAATATAAGTCGTATAGTAATATGGAACGTAAACTCATCATTCGCAACTTTGGAGCGATCACTTCAGCAGAAATTATATTGAAAGATTTCAATATATTCATAGGTGAGCAAGGAGTCGGTAAACTGACAGTAACAACACATAGTCCATATCTATTATCAACCTTGAATAATATGATAGAGGCTGATAACGTATCTAAGTTACATCCGGAAAATGTACACGAGAAATGACAGATAAAATTCTGGTAATCAAAGAGAATAAATGCAAATGTATTTTCTTAAACCCTGACCAACATTTACTAACAAAAATAAAAGTCGACGGTTGCCAAATCACTGAAGGCATCAGGTGCGATTATTTAATACTTGATCATTGTCACAACGAGTATTGTTGAATTAAAGGGAAAACTTCCGTACAAAGAGCAAAAGCGGCATTCAAGAAAAAATATGGAGTAGAACTTATACCTAAAAATATACAAATAGAGATTGTAATCAAATAAAGGACCTTTATTCAAGGTCCTTCTTTATCACTTCATCTATTTCCTTTATACGTTTCTTACGGTCTTTGTCGGGACCGTCTTTCGTATCATTCTTGAAAACATTGTCTGCACGGTCAGAAACTTCGCTGCTCCATTCTTCAAAATCATTCGTGGCCGGACGACCATTCGGTTCGATATTTTCTTCTGCAATCGAATCGTGTCTGTTAATCATATCATCCATAAGTTCTCATTTTATATATTTATGGTCATAAGACAATCAAGAACAAGAAAAGTTCTTTGTTTTAATGATTTTTTGAATCTGATTATACATGAGTAACTATCTTGGCAAAACATCTGTCACCCAATACGACCATACGATTTGCCTAAATCGACCATACGTTTCACTTAAACTAACCATACGATTCGCCTAAACCAACTATACGATTCATCCCAAACATACGGAGTAGAGTCGTGTTTCAACGGCTTGAAACAAAGTGTTCGACAGTGCGAAACAAAGTGTTTGGCAGCGTGAAACATAGTGTTTTACGGTGGCAAACAAAATGTTTCAAACAGCTATGAAACAAAATAACCAATAGTAAGAGAGACATTCTACCGATTACTGTTTTCAGAGAAAGCGGTGATAGGTGACAGGTGCGGTGATAGATTACACACAACCTATCACCCTATTGAAAGCACGATGAATAAAGGAATTCAGAGCAACAGGTGATAGGTGATAGAGGATTTTATATTTTTACACTAGGGGAGGAAGGTTATTTCGCCCGATAATTCTGCGGTCGAAAAGGAATATAAAGAGTATAATTACTATCTGTCGGTTTACCTTCTACAAGAGCTGGAGCCCACTTCGGCATTCCTTTTACAATGCGGAGAGCTTCTTCCGCAAACTCCGGATGCGTAGACCGTACTATATGCGGACGAAGTATAACTCCTTCTTTATCAATAGTAAACTCGCACAAAGCAAATCCGGGAATATTCTTTTCCAATAAATCGGCCGGATACACCATCTGTCCGGCAATATATTCTTCAGGAGTCATGTCCGGAAAATGAGCTAACTCTTCTATCCGTTTTCCGGAAAGCGCTCTCGAACGGGGACCTACCTGATAAATTCCAACATATATCGGTTGTTTATATGCATCGGGAGCTTCCTTGCTGCGTTGTTGCAGGGCCTTCAACAGAGAAGCGGCTTCTTCTGCCAAAGTCTGCTCCGATATATTCCCACCTTTGGACAACATATAAGCCGACTGGCAAACCAACACAAGACGCTCCATCAAAGTTCCTTTTTCCGGAGACCACTTCCGTCCCATCCGCTCTTTCCCTTTCTCATTGGTGGAAGAAAAATAATAGACAACCCCATCCAAACCAGCACTGGAACCATCCAAATCCTGTATCTGCTCAGTGACTATATGAAAGATAGCTCCCAAAGACCGATAAAGCGACGGACTGATGGCAACTGATTTCGTCTCCACTTTCACCGTTCCTTTCTCCGCCTGCCAATAAGTTCGTGACAGCGTGTTCGATATAAGAAAATAACGTCCGTTCTTCTTTTCCACCGACATGGCATATTCGGGCGAAAAGGAAGGAATAGCTGTAAAACGCGCATAAGGCTGTTTCTGAAAACCTGTATTTAACAAAGAGAATACACTACGATAATATTCACCCAACTCGCCTTTATAAGTAGAGAGAGATCGCACCGGCTCCAAATAGTCTATCTGGGCCGCAAGGCGAAAAGAAAAAGCCAAAATCAGAAGAGTGAAAACAATCTTTTTCATAAGTTGCCGGATTTTCGGTACATAACGGTGCAAAGATATAAATTATTTCAATGCGTACCGATAAAACAATGGGGAATATACTCCACCACACTGTGGAATTTTTACACAATTCCACAGTCTGCAATTCCACACTTCTAAAAAAACACACTTTATTTCTTAAATACTATAACAATAAAAATCAATTATTTACGTTTTATCCGGACAGTATATAGAATGGTCTGGCACGCTGCTTGCCCACTAACTATTAACAGAATTCAATCCCTATAAGAAAATCTAAACTTAAATAAACATGAAAGTGACAAGAAAAAGCAAATGGTTGTTAAGCATTCTGTTTGTGTTCCTTTTACCATCACATCTGTTTTCACAAGCAGCAAGTATGCCGATGGAAGCCCCGACAGAAGGAGAGCCGGTGACGGAAGTGCAAGAAGACGAAACCGATGAAGGCGGGAACAGAACCATAAAAGGAATTATTTATGACGAACAAGGAGAAACCATCATCGGCGCCTCTGTATTAATAAAAGGAGAAGAAACGACAGGGACGACGAGTGATATGGACGGCAAATTTACACTGAGTGTTCCCCAAGGAGCCACCCTCGTTATTTCTTATATCGGATATCATCCGCAGGAAATAAAAATAAGAAAAAGAACAGCCCTCCATGTCATACTGAAAGAAGACAATCAGCTACTAGAAGAGGTAGTGGTGGTAGGATACGGAACAGTCAAGAAAAGCGATTTGACGGGCTCCGTTTCCGGTGTGTCGACCAGGCAATTCAAGAACCAGCCGATAAAACGAGTGGAAAACATCCTTCAAGGCCGGACACCCGGTGTGGAAGTTACTGCGACAAGCGGTGTGCCCGGAGCAGGCATGAAAGTACGTGTACGCGGTACTACCTCTATCAATAAAAGTAGTGACCCGTTGTACGTGATAGACGGAATCATCTCTTCCAGCGGGCTGGACGGTATCAATCCGTCGGATATCCAATCGATGGAAGTTCTGAAAGACGCTTCATCCACCGCTATTTACGGTTCGCGAGGTTCAAACGGAGTTATTTTGATCACCACCAAAGGCGGTAGCGAAGGAAAAGCCAGTATTACGTTCGATGCTTCCGTAGGTCTTTCCACAGTGAGAAAACAATATGATTTACTGAACGCATATGAATATGCAACGGCACTGAATGATATACGCGGTTCATCTACGATTTCAGCAGAAGACCTCGAAGCCTACAAAAACGGGACAAAAGGAATCAATTGGGCTGACCTCATCACCCACACCGGTATCACGCAGGATTACAGGTTAAGCATCTCCGGCGGAAACGCCAAAGTGAAATATCTTATTTCCGGAAATATGCTGGATCAGGAAGCCGTCACTATCAGGACGGATTACAAACGTTATGGTATCCGGGCAAACATCGATGCTGATGTAAAACCCTGGCTGACTATCTCCGCCAAGATGAACGCCAGCAGTCTGCATAAGCATAACGACGGCGCCAACTGGTTTCATATCACCAACTTCTCCCCTACGATGGAAATGAAAGACTCGGAAACCGGCATATACAACAGAGACCCGTATAACATCGCCAACGGCTCGAATCCATACGGCGAGCTGATGGTTAACTACAGTGACAGTTACAGTTATAACCTCAATGCCAACCTGACCTTATTATTCAAGATAATGAAAGGGCTTACGTTCTCCGTACAAGGTGGATACGACTACGACCACAGCCCTTCCTATTCTTTCAAATCGAAATTGGAAGCTCCCGGTGCAATCAACAGCATGAACAACACCAGCAATATGCATAACTATTGGCAGAATACCAATAACCTGACCTGGCAAAGACAATTCGGTGACCACAACGTTACGGCAATGGCCGTATGGGAAATCAGCCGCTCATGGGATACGGGCTTGCAAGGTACCGGTTCGAATCTGAACAATGAGAGCGTAGGATATTGGAATATCGCCAATGCCGCCATAAGAAATGCAAGCAACTCGTACACAGAAGCGTCTCTTGCTTCAGGAATCATACGTGCCAACTATGACTACAAGAAACGGTATTTCATCACTGCCGCATTAAGAGCGGACGGCTCTTCCAAATTTCAAGGAAACAATAAATGGGGATATTTTCCATCCGCAGCAGTAGCTTGGGATATAGCAAAGGAGAAGTTCATGAGCAACCAACATATATTGGAACAATTGAAATTAAGAGGTAGTTTCGGTGTCACCGGTAATCAGGACATTGCCGCATACAGTACGCTGGGAATGTTATCGGGCGCAACTTACGGCTGGGGTACTTCCAATGCTTACACAGGGTATTGGGGTAACCAGTTCCCTACTCCCGATATCACTTGGGAAAAGACCTACCAATATGATTTGGGAGTAGATTTAAGCTTAGGCGGGTTCAACATTACATTCGATTGGTTCAAGAAAATAACCAAAGACCTGCTCTTCCAAAAACAAGTACCCAAATACAACGGTGGAGGTACGTATTGGGTGAATCAGGGTGAACTGAAGAACATGGGAGTTGAATTCTCGGTCAACACCTTCCCGGTGAAAGGAACGGTGACTTGGGAGACCGGTTTCAATGCCGCTTATGTGAAAAATGAAGTAACCGACCTTGCCGGCAGTGACTTCGTACTGACAGCCAACTATAGCGATTTGGGCGGCGCGATGCAAATTATGAAGCCCGGTTATCCGATGGGATCTTTCTATGTATATCAATGGAAAGGATTCGACGAGAAAGGCGCCAACCTTTATCAGAAAGCAGACGGCAGCCTGACTACCAGCCCTACTTCCGACGACTTGGTAGTAAAAGGACAGGCAAGCCCGAAATGGACAATGGGGTGGAACAACACAATCAGTTGGAAAAACTGGACTGTAAACATCTTCTTCAATGCCGCCACCGGATACAACCGCCTGAATATAAGCCGCTACACGGCCGCCTCAATGACCGGGAATTCACGTTTCGTCACGCTGCGGGATGCTTATTTCAAAGGTTGGGATCACGTAAGCAACAAAGCGGAAGCAGCTTATCCGAGCCTCACCAATACCGAAAGTAAGAATTACGCCAACTCGGATTTCTGGCTGGAAGACGCTTCTTTCGTCAAATTGAAGAACGTCAGCATTTCGTATCGCATTCCGAGACGGGTTGCCAAGTTTGCAAGCATACAATTATCCGTAAGCGCGCAAGACCTTTTTACAATCACCCGTTACAAAGGAATGGATCCGGAGGTTTATACCAGCTATGACGGTCTGGACTATGGTGCGTACCCCATCCCACGAACAATAACTTTTGGCGCCAAAATCAGATTTTAACCATTGACCTATAAATAAAGAACAAGATGAAAACAACATATAAGTATATCAAAAAGACATTGCCATTCGTTTGGGCGGGTCTATGTCTCGTTTCGTGCAACGACTTCCTGACCGAAGACCCTAAAGGACAGTTACCTTCAGAAGAATTCTTCAGCAACAAAGAAGATCTTGATGCTTCACTGACCGCATTATACTCCGTGATAGCAAGTTCACAGGCCAGCAATAATCTTTGCGGTACTAACTTCCTAGCCGGTGATGATATTTCCACCCACCCTTCCAGCAACAAACAGCCGCTTAGGGAACATGACCAGTTTGATGTGAAAGATAATAATTCATGGCTGTCCAGTATGTGGGAACAGCGTTTCAAAGTAATCAAAGCCGCCAACTTCATTATCAACAATGCTGGACGCACCCCCGACGTATCAGAGGAAGAAATTAAGGCTGCTATCGGACAGGCACATTATTGGAGAGCCTATTCGTATTTCTATCTGGTGACAACGTGGGGAAAAGTACCTATCATGCTGGAAGAGGAAATCAATTACAACGCTCCTTTGCAAACAGAAGAAGAAGTTTATAAATTGATCCTATCCGACCTGAAGATTGCAGAAACAGACTGTCCTGCAAATTACACCAAAGAGCCTTATGCCAGAAACGGAATAAATATCGCCGTAAGTGAAGGAGCAGTGAAAGCGACAATGGCATACGTGTATATGTGCATGGCAGGATGGCCGCTCAACAAAGGAACGGAATATTATAAACTGGCGGCAGGCAAAGCAAAAGAAGTAATCGACGGTGTGGAGAACCACATTTATAATTATGCACTGCTGGATGAATACAGCCAGGTATATTCTTGGGAATATAATAATAAGAATAAAGAGTTACTGCTGGGCATCTACTATAACCGGAACCAGACAAATCAAGCCGCTCCTTTGACCGACTTCCTTCAGGATATGGCGCAAGGCGGATGGGGAGATACCAATGGAGAAATCAAATTCTGGAAAGCTTTTCCGGAAGGACCGCGCAAAGATGCCACTTACTTTCCTAAAATCATATTGAGCGATGGCGAGCTACATGACTGGTGGTATGACACCGATCCACCTTCCCGCGAAGTGGTTGCACCTGTTTTCATGAAAACGGTGGAAGGTGCTGTACGTGGAACGGAGTTCGATTACACCAATCCCGCTCTGGTGAACGCGGCAGGCGAAAAGACGCTCCAACTGATACGGCTGTCGCAGGTATATTGCTGGTATGCCGAAGCAACAGGGCGTTCGGGAGAAGTCAATACAAAAGCCATAGAAGTATTAAATAAGGTACGTAACAGGGCTGACGGTCAAGAAACTAATTTTTATAAGGAAACCATGACACCCGAAGCACTGGCAGAAGCCGCCTACGATGAGCACGGCTGGGAAATAGCCGGATACTATTGGGGAGGCATTGCAAGCAGGGCCAGGGATATGTTCAGGATGTACCGGTACAAAGATCATTTTGAATACCGCAAGGAGAACCCGCTAATAAAAGTAGCGGAGGGTATCGAGAGAAATGAAGCGGTGCCCGTAACGGGTACATGGGATGATAGTAAAATGTACGCTCCCTATCCTTACGAGGATGCGATTTTAAATCCGAACCTAAAGTAAGTAACTCCATAAAAACGTCTATATAGATTTCACCAACTGAAATAAATATTATATCTTTGCAAGGTTTTTACCAAGAAACTGAATAACAATATATCAAAAATATGATAGCTAAGATTGAACAACTTCTGAAAGAGGTGGAAGCCTTGCACGCCTCCAATGCCGAAGAACTCGAAGCTCTCCGCATCAAATACCTTAGCAAGAAGGGAGCCATTAACGACTTAATGGCAGATTTTCGTAACGTACCGGCTGAGCAGAAAAAGGAAGTCGGCATGAGGCTGAATGAACTGAAAACGAAAGCGCAGGATAAAATCAATGCGCTGAAAGAGCAGTTTGAAAACCAAGACAACGGTTGCGACGGATTGGATTTGACCCGTTCGGCTTATCCTGTGAAACTTGGTACGCGCCATCCGCTCACAATCGTGAAGAACGAAATCATCGATATTTTTGCCCGAATGGGTTTCAACATCGCAGACGGACCGGAAATCGAAGACGACTGGCATGTATTCTCTTCCATGAACTTTGCGGAAGACCATCCGGCACGCGATATGCAAGACACTTTCTTTATTGAAAACAATACCGAAGTGTCTCACAATGTCGTTTTGCGTACACACACATCCAGCGTACAGAGCCGTGTAATGGAGTCTACACAACCTCCTATCCGCGTACTTTGTCCGGGACGCGTATATCGTAACGAAGCTATCAGCTACCGTGCACACGCCTTCTTCCACCAAGTGGAAGCTTTATACGTAGACCGCAACGTGTCTTTCACGGATTTGAAACAGGCATTGCTTCTTTTTGCCCGCGAAATGTTCGGTGAAGATACCAAAATCCGCCTGCGTCCTTCTTATTTCCCTTTCACAGAGCCCAGTGCCGAAATGGATATAAGCTGTAACATCTGCGGTGGAAAAGGTTGTCCTTTCTGCAAACACACAGGTTGGGTGGAAATCTTAGGTTGCGGTATGGTAGATCCGAACGTGCTGGAGCTGAACGGTATTGACAGCAAGATATATAGCGGTTATGCTTTAGGAATGGGCATTGAACGAATCACCAACTTAAAATATCGCGTCAACGACCTCAGACTGTTCTCTGAAAATGACACACGCTTCCTGAAGGAATTCGAGAGCGCCTACTAATCATATTCACCACAGATTACACGGATTAACACAGATTATTGGGAATTTATTAAAAATCTGTGCTAATCCGTGTAATCTGTGGTGAACTAATGGTGGAATAAACTAATTCATTATGGCAAAGGATAGACTCATTACTCCTAGTTATTGTTTCATCTTGGCAGCCAATTTTCTGCTCTACTTCGGTTTCTGGCTGCTGATTCCCGTTTTGCCGTTTTATTTATCCGAGTTTTTCCAGGCAGGGACCTCTACCATCGGTATCGTACTTTCCTGTTATACAGTAGCGGCACTTTGCATTCGTCCGTTTTCCGGTTATCTGCTTGATACATTTGCACGCAAACCGCTGTATCTTTTCGCTTATTTTATCTTTATGATGATGTTCGGCGGTTATCTGATTGCCGGTTCACTGACCTTATTTATCATATTCCGTATTATTCACGGTGTCTCGTTCGGGATGGTTACGGTGGGCGGAAATACAATCGTTATCGACATTATGCCCTCTTCACGCAGAGGCGAAGGTTTAGGATATTACGGACTTACAAACAACACAGCGATGTCCATCGGACCGATGTTCGGATTATTCCTGCATGACGCGGGAGTCTCTTTTGCTACGATATTCTGCTATGCGCTCGGTTCATGTGTATTGGGATTTATTTCCGCCAGTTTAGTAAAAACACCCTATAAACCTCCGGTGAAACGGGAACCTATTTCACTCGACCGGTTTATCTTGTTAAAAGGATTGCCTGCCGGACTTAGCCTGTTGTTGCTTTCTATTCCTTACGGCATGACTACCAATTATGTAGCCATGTATGCCCGTCAGATAGGAATAAACACGCAAACGGGATTCTTCTTCACTTTTATGGCTATCGGTATGGCCATCTCCCGGATATTCTCCGGGAAGTTGGTGGATCGGGGGAAAATAACACAAGTAATAGCCGCCGGACTGTATCTTGTCATTTTCAGTTTCTTTCTGTTAGCTTCTTGCGTATATCTGATTCAATGGAATGAAGCGGTCTGCACAATCCTGTTTTTCGGTGTCGCGCTACTGATGGGCGTAGGCTTCGGGATCATGTTTCCGGCGTTCAATACGCTGTTTGTCAACCTGGCTCCCAACAGCCAACGGGGGACGGCCACTTCCACCTATCTTACTTCGTGGGATGTAGGAATCGGTATTGGTATGCTGACGGGAGGATATATTGCAGAAATCAGCACATTTGACAAAGCCTATCTGTTCGGAGCCTGCCTGACGGTAGTTTCCGCCATCTATTTTAAAATCAAAGTAACGCCTCATTACCATAAAAACAAACTACGATGAGAAAGAAAGAACGTTATGAGAAAGTGATCGCCTGGTTTCAGGAGAACGTGCCTGTGGCCGAAACAGAATTACATTACAACAATCCGTACGAACTGCTGATCGCAGTAATCCTCTCCGCCCAATGCACAGACAAACGGGTAAATATGATTACTCCGCCTTTATATAAAGATTTTCCAACTCCGGAGGCTTTGGCAGCCACCACTCCCGAAGTCGTTTTTGAATATATCCGGAGTGTATCTTACCCGAACAACAAGGCGAAACATCTGGTCGGCATGGCAAAAATGCTGGTGAATAACTTCCAAAGCCAAGTTCCCGATAATCTGGAAGACTTGACAAAGCTGCCCGGTGTGGGCAGGAAGACGGCCAACGTGATTCAGTCCGTAGTATTCAATAAAGCGGCAATGGCGGTTGACACACACGTATTCCGGGTAAGCCACCGCATCGGATTAGTGCCGGACAGTTGCACTACTCCGTTTAGTGTGGAAAAAGAACTGATAAAGAATATTCCGGAGGAACTGATCCCTATCGCCCATCATTGGCTGATCCTTCACGGTCGTTATGTTTGTCAGGCACGTACTCCCAAATGTGCTACCTGTGGTTTGCAAATGATGTGCAAATATTTCTGTAACACCTATAAAGTTACAAAAGAGGAATCAAAAGCCAAGAATAAATAACGATTTAATAACGGAGAACCGAAATAAATAGTAACTTTGCGGTCGTTCTTAACGAAGAATCTTAAAAACACTTTTAAATAAAAATAGAGTATTATGCAGACAATTGACAAATTCAATTTTGCCGGTAAAAAGGCATTTGTTCGCGTGGACTTCAATGTACCCTTGGACGAAAACTTCAACATCACAGACGACACCCGTATGCGTGCGGCTCTTCCTACTTTGAAGAAGATCCTAGCAGACGGCGGAAGCATCATCATTGGCTCTCATTTGGGTCGTCCGAAAGGCGTTGCCGATAAATTTTCTTTGAAACATATCATCAAACACCTGTCTGAATTGCTGGGTGTTGAAGTTCAGTTTGCTAACGACTGTATGGGTGAAGAAGCTGCCGTGAAAGCTGCTGCTCTGCAACCGGGCGAAGTGCTGTTGCTCGAAAACCTTCGTTTCTATGCTGAAGAAGAAGGCAAACCAAGAGGTTTGGCAGAAGACGCAACTGACGAAGAAAAAGCTGCTGCAAAGAAAGCTGTAAAAGAAAGCCAGAAAGAATTTACCAAGAAATTGGCTTCTTACGCTGACTGCTATGTAAACGACGCATTCGGTACTGCTCACCGCGCTCATGCTTCTACGGCATTGATCGCTAAATATTTCGATACTGATAACAAGATGTTCGGTTACCTGATGGAAAAAGAAGTGAAAGCCGTAGATAAAGTATTGAACGATATCAAACGTCCGTTCACTGCTATCATGGGTGGCTCTAAAGTTTCTTCTAAAATCGAAATCATCGAAAACCTGTTGAACAAGGTAGACAACTTGATTATCGCAGGTGGTATGACTTATACATTTACTAAAGCGCAAGGTGGTAAAATCGGTATCTCTATCTGCGAGGACGACAAACTTGACTTGGCTTTGGATCTGATAAAGAAGGCTAAAGAAAAAGGTGTGAACCTGGTTTTGGCTGTTGACGCTAAAATCGCTGACGCTTTCTCTAACGATGCAAATACTAAATTCTGTCCGGTTAACGAAATTCCTGATGGATGGGAAGGTCTTGATATCGGTCCTAAGACTGAAGAAATCTTCGCTAACGTTATCAAAGAATCTAAGACTATTCTTTGGAACGGTCCTACAGGTGTATTCGAATTTGACAACTTCACTCACGGCTCACGTACAGTAGGTGAAGCTATCGTTGAAGCAACCAAGAACGGTGCTTTCTCACTCGTCGGTGGTGGTGACTCTGTAGCTTGTGTCAACAAGTTCGGTCTGGCCAACGGTGTATCTTACGTTTCAACAGGTGGTGGCGCATTACTTGAAGCAATCGAAGGAAAAATCCTTCCGGGCATCGCCGCTATTCAAGAATAAATTCACATAAGATTTCAACATTTTTGAAGGGCAGTTCTTTGTGAAAAGAGTTGCCCTTATTTATAACCTATAATGAAGGTTAATACGTTGATTCCCTTTTTTGGCATTCTTTTTGCACTGTTCCATGTAGATGGAAAGAAATAAATAATTGATCAAATTATGAACGAAAAAACAATTAATGAACAATACGCATATATATATTCCTTACTTGAAGATAGAAGACTTAAGGAAGCCTTGATACAATTGGAATCCCTGTTGTGGCAATGCTCTGACTGGGATTTACGTACCCGATTGGAACAGCTGCAAACTTCATATAAGTATATGCTCGATTATATGAGACAGGGAGCCAATGATCCCGAACGATGGAATCTGTATCAGAAAATGCTTACGGATACGTGGGCTATCGCCGACCAATCGCGGTTGCTCATGCTGGACAACGCTTCATCCAACTATTATCACGAAGTGCGCCGCACTCCTACATCACCGGACTTAGCGAACTACGGCATTAAAACAATACTGCATATATTGGAGTCATTCAATGACGACTTGGCAGTCAGCGGATTACTCTCTGACACAAAAATGGATGAAGTCCTGAAACGGCATGAAGACACACTCAAATTCATGTTCGTCAGGGTATGGACAAACAGCGCATGGACTCCTCAGGACGAAGAAGAGGCACAAGCCATGCTTGCGTCCGAATTACTTCCGGGAGAAGATTTATGCCTGTTCACAAGCGCTGTCACACTAAGTTTGATGGAAAGTTTCGATGTGCGGAAAATAATGTGGCTACTCAACGCATACAGTCATTCGAACGTCAGCGTCAGCCAACGGGCATTGGTAGGTGTAATGATTATCTTCCACATTTACAGAAACCGTTTGATCTTTTATCCGGAAATCCTCAAGAGAGTAGATCTCATGGATGAAATCCCTACATTCAGAAAGGAGGTCGCACGTGTTTATCACCAAATGCTCTTATGTCAGGAAACAGAGAAAATCGATAAAAAGATGCGGGAAGAGATTATTCCTGAAATGTTGAAGTCTGTCTCTTCTATGAAGAATATGCGATTCGACCTAGAGGAGAACGATGAAGAGAACGATGACAAGAATCCGGATTGGGAAGACACTTTCGAAAAATCCGGTTTGGGAGACAAGCTGCGTGAAATGAGCGAGCTCCAGCTTGAAGGAGCTGATGTATATATGAGTACATTTGCCGCTCTGAAGAGTTATCCGTTCTTCCGTGAAGTGCAGAACTGGTTCTATCCTTTCAGCAAGCAACACTCCAGCGTACTAAAAGCGCTGAAAAAAACAGGTAATAAAGGAAACACAGTATTGGACTTGATACTTGAAGCGGGAATCTTCAGCAATAGCGACAAATATTCGTTGTTTTTCACCATCCACCAATTACCCCAAGCGCAGCAGGACATGATGCTCAGCCAGCTCAACGAGCAGCAAATGAACGAATTGATGGAGAATTCAAATTCAAATCCTGAAATGATAAAACGACTTAACGAAAGTCCGGGTGCTATCAGCAACCAGTATTTACACGATCTTTACCGTTTCTTCAAGCTGAGCGTGCGCCGACAGGAATTCAGAGATATTTTTCAAGATAAACTTGACTTCCATAATGTTCCCGCACTCGACAATATCTTGTATTGGGCAGACGTGTTATTCCCCATCGCCGACTTCTATATATCAAAAGAACGCTGGGAGGAAGCGGTCGAAATCTACAAAGAGTTGGAAGAAATCGGAGAATTTGAAGGGGACGATATTGCTGACGGTTACCAAAAGTTCGGATATGTGTTACAGAAAACAAAACAATACGAAGAAGCTATTCAGGCCTATCTGAAAGCTGATACACTAAAACCGGATAACATCTGGAACAACCGCCATCTGGCTACCTGCTATCGGCTGACTAAGAACTACCGGGCGGCTCTCGCCTATTATAAAAAGGTAGAGGAAGTGGCTCCGGAAGATGCAAACGTAATTTTCTATATCGGTAATTGCCTGGCAGAAATGGAACAATATGAAGAAGCGTTGAATTACTTCTTCAAGTTGGACTTCATCAAGAGCAATTGTGTGAAAGCATGGCGCGGTATCGGATGGTGCTCATTCATCAGCCGGAAATATGAACAAGCCATGAAATATTACGAGAAAATCATCGGACAAAAGCCGCAGGCAATCGATTACATGAATGCCGGGCACGTTGCATGGGTGATGGGAGATATCCAGAAAGCGGTCACTTTCTATGGAAAGGCAATTATAGCCTGTGAAAGCCGTGAACATTTCCTGGAAATGTTCCATAAAGATGAAGAAGCTCTTCTCAAACAAGGTGTTCGAGAAGAAGACATTCCTTTAATGTTGGATTTATTATAACTTTTTCAACTCCCCGTACAGCTTTTGTATGGGGAGTCCCATTATATTATAGAAGCTACCGGAAATAGATTTCACTCCGATATATCCAATCCATTCCTGTACACCGTATGCTCCCGCCTTATCCATAGGTTGATAACAATCGACATAATACTGTATTTCATCGTCAGACAAGACATCGAACAGAACATCGGAAGATGCGGTAAAACTTTTCTGCCATTCAGTAGTAGTCAGGCAAACACCGGTGAAAACCTGATGTGATTTCCCCGAAAGTGCACGGAGCATTTCAACAGCCCCCTCTCTCCCTTCCGGTTTGCCCAAAACCTGACCATCCAGCCACACAATGGTATCAGCAGTCACTAATAATTCTCCCGGTTTCATCATAGCACGATAGGCGTCCGCCTTTTCACGGGCTATGAATTCGGGTATCTCCGCTCCAGCCAATGTATTCGGATAGGATTCATCCACATCGGGTAAAGTCCTTACCACATAATCCACTCCCAAACCCGACATTAGCTCTTTCCGACGAGGCGAGTTGGAAGCTAATATGATCTGATATTTCTTTAAATTATCAAGCATTACTTTATCAATTACGAATTAGTTATTCTGTTTGTTCTTTTTTGTGTGCTACCAACCAAAAGCATCCTGTGCCATCCACAGCCCATGAGCTTTCAGCACTTGCTCCACCACATCACGTCCGCAGCCATGACCGCCATCGGCATAAGAGATGTACTTTGCTACGGATTTTACTTCCGGAACAGCATCTTTCGGGCAGCAGGGAAGACCGCATTCACGCATCACTTCTATATCGGGCACATCATCCCCCATATATAATATTTCATCGTCAGACAATCCATATTTATCACGGAACGCATGATAATCATGTATCTTTACGGCAGAGCCCATATACAAATCCTTCACTCCCAAGCCTTCAAAGCGGATACGTACGGCTTCTGTCCGCCCTCCGGTAATGATAGCGATATGAAGCCCTTTCTTTACGGCAAGCTGGATAGCATAACCATCCTTAATATTCACAGTACGCATCGGCTCACCGGAGGGATGCAGGGGAACTGTGGTCGAACTCAAGACTCCGTCAACATCGAAAGCCAACGCCTTGATACGGGACAAATCATAATTGATGGTGCTCATGGATACTTTTACTCATTAATTTATATATTTCGTGTAACGCCGGCGAGTCTGCCAACATAGCAAGATGATTACTTATCACATTTTCATCATAACGCACTGCCGGTCCGGTTTGTGCCTCATGAGGTGTCAATTCGTGCACTTTACGCGCAGTCTCATCAATCAACGGAAGCATGACATCGAAAGGCAGATTATACTTTTCAAGCAAATCCGCCGCTAAGGCATACATATGATTTGTAAAATTACAGATAAAGACAGCAGCCAAATGAAGACTCTTACGCTGTTCGGAAGTTATCTCGTACACATTATCCGAAAGAGTCGCAGCTATCGCTTTCAGAAGTTCCACATCTTCCGGTCTTTTCGCCTCAACAAAGAAGGGTATTTCCCGGAAATTAACTTCACGTTGCTTACTGAAAGTCTGCATGGGGTAAAACACTCCATAACGTTCCGCATATTTCTCCCAAACACTCATCGGGATACTGCCCGCCGTATGTACCAGCAGCGCATCTTGCTTTCCTTCCGTTATCTGAGGCAATAATTCAACAAAAGCCGCATCTTTCAGAGATACAATATATAATCGGGCTTCTTTTGATATTTCCTGTAAATCCGTCGTATATCCGGCTTCTACCTGTTCGGCTAAAGCACGGGCAGATGCTTTCGTCCGGCTATACACTTGCACGATACGAAAACCTTTGTAATAAAGCGCCTTTGCCAGATT
>ERZ791645.507-NODE-507-length-32269-cov-8.275222_pt1 | contig 32269 bp, 27 predicted proteins | sample MGYA00509939_ERZ791645 | MGnify/ENA primary metagenome ERZ791645 (study PRJEB30046, sample SAMN00715249) | human gut metagenome | study: EMG produced TPA metagenomics assembly of the A metagenome-wide association study of gut microbiota in type 2... | reverse complement strand
AGAAAGATTTAGATTTACTATGTATTCCAAATTGTGTGTGATTATCAGTAATTTGCAATTTTATGATATTTCTTGAATGTGTAGGTTCTAGAGCCTCTCTCTCCGCAAGGAAGAAAGTGTGAATCAAGCGTTTGCGAGATTCACACTTTTTTTCGTCCAATAGCCCAATACGTTTCCTTGCCGCAATACGGCTGAAAAAAGTCAGCCCGACCGAGTAACATTATTCATGGTTTCGTATCTAAAAGATCGAAGCCATGAACAAGTTAATTTGCAAAGCCGGGCTGCTGTATGCGATACTGTTGGGAATAACGGATACATGTGTTGCACAATCTTTTTCTGTCCAACGCACGGGTCACGGAAAGCAGGCAGTTATTCTGATACCTGGATTTGCATGTTCCGGAGATGTATGGGATCAAACCGTCGATACCCTGCGCCATGATTACACCTGTTATGTCTTAACCATGCCCGGTTTTGCAGGGACCGCGCCAGAGGCAAAGCCCTCATTTGCCAATTGGACCAGGCAGATTGTCGATTTCATCCGCCATGAAAATATAGAAAAACCCATACTGATCGGGCACAGTATGGGCGGAGGTTTGGCGTTGAACATCGCATCGACCCAGACAAACCGGATAAAGAGTATTGTGGTTGTTGATGCACTCCCCTGTCTGGCGGCTGTCTATAATCCGGATTTTCAATCAAGAGAAATATCGGACGATGAACGGATAAAGGCCGGAGCCGGAATGCTCGGCATGAGCGATGAGCAGTTCCGCAGGCAAGCATACATCAGTGCAACAGCCCTTACAACGGATTCACTCCGTTATGACGATCTGGTCAAATGGAGTCTGTCTTCCGACAGAATGACCTGCGCGAGAATGTATTATGACTATTCCAATGTGGATTTAAGATCTGCCGTCGAGAATATTTCGGTTCCGACATTGGTCTTACTGGAACATCCGTTCAAGAAAATCGCCCCGATCATTGAGCGGCAGTTCGGCAATCGGCCGAACCTTGAATTGAAATATGCGAACAAAGGCCTGCATTTTATTATGTTTGATGACCGGGAATGGTATATCCGGCAGATTATGGACTTTCTAAATGACTGATCGTGAATTTCGAGGATATATACAAGGCCTACTGGGACAAGGTATTCCGATTGTGTATGGGCTATTTCAATGATTATCCCCTTGCCCAGGACCTGGCACAGGACGTTTTTGCCCGCGTATGGCAATATCTCCCCTCCTTCAAGGGTGAATCATCCGTGGGAAGCTGGATCTTTCGCATTGCCACCAACATCTGTTTGCGTCAAGGCGAACGCCAGAGAAGAATCTCTCAAACGGAAGTTCCCCCCCCCGACGTGTCGGTTGAAGCAGCGGATGACCGCTCATTGCATGTGCAAGCCTTGTATAAGGCCATATCCGGGCTTTCAGAGACGGACCGCCTGATCATCTCGCTTTATCTGGTAGATTTGAAACAATCGGAAATAGCTCAGATCACGGGTATGTCGCAAGTAAACGTACGTGTAAGGATACACCGGATCAAATCCATATTGGCAAAAAAATTACGCGGGAATGAAGAATGATATCGACATAAAATCCTTATGGAAAGGGCAGCAGGTTCCTGTCATCGATTTGTCGGCGGTCCGAAAAAAGATAAAATATTTCAGATTGCGCAGAATGGGAGAGTCCTGTGCGGTTATTATGCTCATGATGCTGGCCTTGGCCTCAGGAGTGACTGTTTGGATACATTGGCCCCCCTTGCTGTCTGTTACCAAAGCTGGAATTATTCTACTATCCATGGGCTTCATGCTGCCGGTCCTATCCTACGGCAGACTGCTTCGTCTTTACTATGGATTAAAAACAGACTGCTCCAACGTCGATTATATGAGCAATCTTTTGAAAATCAAGAAGCAGGAACATAGACAGCAACATATCGTGCTGAACCTGTATTTTTTGGTCCTGTCGTTGGGATTCTCGCTCTATACTTATGAATATACATTCCACCATTCATCTCCCCGGGGAATAATCGCATATTCGGTCTTATTGTCATGGATCTCCGTGAACTGGTTCGTATTCCGACCATACATCATAAAAAAACGCAACCGCAGGTTTTCCAAACTGGTGAAATGCATCGAAAGCCACAGGGACCTACTGATGAGACATTGACCGCATGGGATAAAAGATGCCTCCGGCACAACCGGCTGCATGCATTCCGGCAATCGGGACCTTGGCAGGAGCAAAAAACAGAGAGGGTCGGTCCTCAGGCGGAACCGACCCTCTCTCTGTTCAAACGGGGCTACATTTACACGAAGCAACCGTCGTCGAGCGGCGTGAGGTCTTCGAGAACCTGCTTGATATGCTGCTCGTGCGAACGCGGGCAGATCAGCAGGGCATCCGGCGTATCGACCACGATATAGTCGTGCAGCGAATCCACGACGACGACCTTCTTGCCGACAGCCTTGACCAGGCTGTTCGTCGTATCGTAGAGTTCCGAATAGGCCGGCACGACGTTGCCGTCGGCATCCTTCGCCGAGAGTTCGTAGAGCGAGCCCCACGTCCCGACATCGTTCCACCCGAAATCCGAACTCCGCACGAAGACATTATCGGCACGTTCCAGCACGCCGTAGTCGATCGAAATCGACGGACAGCGCGCAAAGATATCCTCCACGGAGTTTGGCTCCTCGGGCGTAGCGAATCTGTCGGCCTGTCCGGCAAAAAGGCCATAGACCTCCGGAAGGCAGCGTTCGAGCGCTGCGAGGATGCTTCGCGCCGACCAGACGAAGATGCCGGCATTCCACAGGTAATTGCCGGCGGCCAGATAGCTCATGGCGGTCTTCAGATCGGGTTTCTCGCGGAACGATACAACGGGTGAAATCTCCCCGGCGGATGCAGTCTGGATGTAGCCGTAGCCCGTATCGGGACGCGAGGGACGGATACCAATGGTAACCAGCGCATCGTGCGTCTCGGCGAACTCCATGCAGGAGGTGATGTTGCGCCGGAACTCCTCCTCATCGAAGATGAAGTGGTCGGACGGCGCCACGACCATCGTCGAATCAGGGTGCAGTGCCCGAAGGCGGAAGGCCGCATAGGCGATGCAGGGGGCCGTATTGCGTCCGACGGGCTCGCACAGCACCTGTTCGGACCGGAGCTCGGGGAGCTGTTCGAGAACCAACTGCCGGTAGGCGGCATTCGTGACGACAAGGAAGTTCTCCGCCGGAATGATCGGCGCAAAACGCTCGAATGTATGGCGGATGAAACTCTTCCCGGTGCCCAGAATATCGAGAAACTGCTTGGGGAGATGGCGCCGGCTGGCCGGCCAGAACCGGCTGCCGACACCTCCGGCCATGATGACGCAGTAACGATTGGTGGCTGTCATAAGCCCTGCCGGTTATCGTTCGGCACGCATCGGGTTCTCCAGGAAGTCCCTGTAGGCAAGGCGGATGCCGTCCTCAAGCTCGGTCTTGTAGGTCCAGCCCAATGCCGTGGCCTTCGAGACGTCGAGCAGCTTGCGCGGCGTGCCGTTCGGCATCGAGGTATCCCAGCGGATCTCGCCCCCGTAACCGACGACCTTGGCAACCAGCTCAGTCAGCGACTTGATCGTCAGCTCCTTGCCCGTACCGGCATTCACCGTCTCGTTGCCCGAGTAGTTGTTCATCAGGAAGACGCACAGATTGGCCAGATCATCCACATAGAGGAACTCGCGCAACGGGCTGCCGTCGCCCCAGCACGTCACGTAGGGAAGGCCCTGCTCCTTGGCCTCGTGGAAGCGGCGGATCAACGCCGGAAGTACATGGCTGTGCGTCGGGTGGTAGTTGTCGTTCAGACCGTAGAGGTTCGTCGGCATCACGCTGATGTAGTCCGTGCCGTACTGGCGGTTCAGGAACTCGCAATACTTCAACCCCGAAATCTTGGCCAGCGCATAGGCCTCGTTGGTCTTCTCCAACTCCGAGGTCAGCAGGCACGACTCCTTCATGGGCTGGGGCGCCATGCGCGGATAGATGCACGACGAGCCGAGGAACTCCAACTTCTTGCAGCCGTTCTGCCAGGCGGCATGGATGACGTTCATTTCAAGGATCATGTTGTCGTACATGAAGTCGGCCAATGCACTCTGATTGGCCTCGATGCCGCCGACCTTCGCCGCAGCAAGGAAGACATACTCGGGCCGCTCCTCGGCAAAGAAGCGCTCGACAGCCTCCTGGCGGGTCAGATCCAGCTCCTTGTGCGTACGGGTGATGATGTTCGTGTAACCCTGCCGTTGCAGCTCACGGACGATGGCCGAACCCACCATGCCGCGGTGCCCGGCCACATAGATTTTTGCATTTTTCTCCATCATAAGACGTTCTCTCCTATTTTACGATACCCTTTTCGAGATACTCGGCCAAGTTCGTGCGGATCTCGTCACCAGCCCGTTCGACAGCCACCTTCGCCATGTCGGCATCGACCATGATCTTGACCAGCTGTTCGAAGGTCGTCTTCATCGGATCCCATCCCAACTGGGTCTTCGCCTTCGTGGGATCACCCCAGAGGTTCACGACATCCGTCGGGCGGTAGAAATCGGGCGACACCTCCACCAGCACGCGGCCCGTAGCTTTGTCAATACCCTTCTCGTCGGCACCCTCACCGACAAATTCCAGTTCAATCCCGACGTGCTTGAAAGCCAAATAACAGAACTCGCGCACGGAGTGCTGTACACCCGTAGCTATCACGAAATCCTCGGGCTTTTCGTTTTGAAGAATCAGCCACATACACTCGACGTAATCCTTCGCATAGCCCCAGTCGCGCAGCGAAGAAAGATTGCCCAGATAGAGTTTATCCTGCTTGCCCTGCGCAATACGGGCCGCTGCGAGGGTGATCTTGCGCGTCACGAAGGTCTCGCCGCGGCGCTCCGATTCGTGGTTGAACAGGATGCCCGAGCAGCAGAACATGTTGTAGGCTTCGCGGTACTCCTTGACGATCCAATAGCCGTAGAGTTTGGCCACAGCGTAGGGGCTGTACGGATGGAACGGGGTCTTCTCGTTCTGCGGGACCTCCTCGACCTTGCCGTAGAGCTCCGAGGTCGAAGCCTGATAGATGCGGCAGGTCTGCGCCAGACCGCACAGGCGCACGGCTTCGAGAATGCGCAACACGCCCGTGGCATCGACATCGGCGGTGAACTCCGGGGCGTCGAACGACACCTGCACGTGGCTCTGGGCCGCGAGGTTGTAGATCTCGTCGGGGCACACCTTGCTGACGACCTGAATGATGCTCATCGAGTCGCCGAGATCGGCGTAATGGAGGTGGAAATGGGGTTTGCCTTCGAGATGGGCGATCCGCTCGCGGTAGTCGGTCGACGAACGGCGGATCGTGCCGTGAACATCATAACCCTTTTCCAACAAGAGTTCCGCCAGGAATGAGCCGTCCTGGCCCGTAATCCCGGTGATCAAAGCTGTTTTCATATCTTATCTTACAGATTGTGTTTTGATTGTTTTTTTTGTTGATGCTTGCGCCGACGCTCCTGCCACAGCAGGCGGGGCAGCGAACCGAGAATCCCGGCACACCGAGCGAGCTGCTTGCGGGGCTCCTTGAAGATCCGGTGGACGAATTCCAAATGGCAGCGGATCATCCACTGGGGCGCCCGCGAGACCTCCGTCCCGCTGAAAAACTTGAAGGCGGCGCCCACGGCGATCATGACACCGCGATGCAGGTACGGTTTCAGACGGCTCATGAAGATCTCCTGTTTGGGAGCTCCGAGGGCCACCCAGATGATGTCGGCGCCGTCGGCCTCCACCATGCGGGCGATCTCCGGGTAGTCGAACTCCTCGACCTTGCGGAACGGCAACTCGACGAACTGCATCTGCGCCACATCGGGGTTTTCATGGGTGAGGTTTTCCTTGAGTCCGTCGAGAATGGCCTGCGAAGTTCCCATGAAGATCATGCGATACTTGCGGCTGCGGATGATGTCCATGAAGATCTGACTGCCGCAATACTGTTCAAAGCGCTTTCCATAGATCCATCGGATGTAGAGCGGAACATAGCTGCTGTCGCAGATGGAGAACATACCACCGTTTACGACCTTGAGATATTCGGGATCCCGGTTTGCGGTATTGAGGATCACGCCGTCGGCCACACAAATGTAGTCGGCCTCGTTTTTCTGCAACTGTTGTGCGATGCGTTCGTGTACGGCCTTCTTGTCGAACTCGTAACGAATGTTGAAGTAGTATTCCATAATATGAGAAAATGACCTGTAAGGACATTGTACCTTACATCATGCTTTTTTCAGTACCAGAAGTCTGCCACCCAATGCAAAAAGCCACTCTTTGAGTTGTGCCACAACGAGTGATGAGAGGAAAACCAAGGGGACAATTATGAAAAAGTATTTTCCGAATTGAGATTGACTGACAAAGTAGCGATCCAAGAAATAAGGATAAAACAGTTTATCAAAAATCCAACAGCACAGATACATATCAAGCGACAACAATGAGATGCGTTTCAAAACTGCGGTAGTCGCATAATTCTTAATATCCACTTTGTATAAGAGCAGGAACATCAAGACTGCCACAATAGTTCCGAATACGCCACTGGAACCGCCAACAATTTGAATCATTGCATGGTTTTTGACAAACAGCATATTGAAAATAGGATTGATGGCACATACAAGAATAATGGCAACAATTGCCATCCATACGTTCTTTCCAGTCAATCTTGGCTCATATTCGCGGATATATGATCCGATGAAGAAAAAAGTAAGTGGATATATATTTTGCCAGAATCCAGGAACGAGATGGAATCCGTAACGATTGAACAAATCGGGCAAAGCCGTCAAAACGAACAACGTTACCAATAGAATTTGTTTTTGCCGCTTTGTTGGAATTGCCTTATACATCAAATTCAGGAACGGAGTTAACAAATACAGCCCTATCCACATTTCAATATACCAGCCATAAGGGATGACCGAAAAATCCAATATTTTCAATCCCCACTTAATCCAAGATAAATCCTCCTCCATCCAGAATCTTCGGAATAAAATAGTAACTACCGCAAAAAACAAATAAGCAATAATTACTCTTATTCCTCCGCGATAATATTTCCAATTACACTCTATCTTGTGAGCATTCAAGAACCCTGTCATCATGATGAACAAAGGAACACCTATCGCATTAAACAACAAATAGGACATACCTTGAAGAAACATTCCATGAACATTGAACACCGTCTCACGGAAAGGAGTATTCAGCACAAAAAAGTGCCCGGCAATTACCGAGAAAATAGCAACTACCCGGATTATATCCAAGCCTGCAATTCGGGGGGGGGAAACTTTCTTGATCGGATTGGTTTCTGCCATCATCAACAACTATAACATACTTTTAATTAAATCATTCCATTTTTGATAAATCACCTCCGTAGAATATTCGCGCAAAAGTTTGTCGTGGGCCTTTTCTCCCAAACGGACAATCTCATTCGAATTATTCCAAAGAGCGACTACATGTCGTTCCAAATCATCAACATTCCCCGGAGCAAACAAACGCCCAATTGCCGTATCACCGTCACCGATAATCTCCGTAAATCCGCCATGATTCGGACTGATGACTGGCTTCCCGAATTGTGCCGCTTCGAGAATAGCCATAGGAAACCCTTCATAACAACGACTGGGGATCACCAGAAGTCGGGACTCCCGAATAAAATCGGACAATTCATTCCCTTTGAGATACCCCATCAAGTGGACATTTCCAGGAATTTCCAACGCCTCGGACACCCGTCGTGCTCCGGCAAATCGGAATGGGATTTCCGGATGACGCCGGGCCACCTCAATCAACAGATCGTATCCTTTCTCATAACTCAACCGCCCAACATAAGCAATATAATCACCTAACGTAGATTGGAGATCTGTTGAACAAGGGATACTATTAGGAATGACAACTATCTTTTCGACATCAAATCCAGCTTGTATCAACTTCTGCCGTTGAAAATCAGTAATGCAAGCAAACCGATCAACGCATTTGCGATAGGCTTCCGAATATCGGGCCACCGCATTGCGCGCCGCATATCCGACCGATTTCAACAGGGAGTGCTCGCAATTATAACGCACACAACTCCATTCGTTGCCCTTTTCCAGACACAATTCGCAAGGTTTTCCATCCCGCATGAATAATCCCGTGGGGCAGATCAGGCGGAAATTATGGACGGTCATCACAACCGGAACACCCGCCTTTTTGCACTCAGACAGAGCAGCCGGAGAGATAAACGGAAACAGATTGTGCACATTGACGACATCCGGCCGCTCCGCCTTCAGAATCCGCCGCATCTCACGAACACCTTTCGGGCTGTACAGACCTGCCAGGAATCCATGAATCTTCCCCACAAACGAATCCCGGCTACCGGCCGTCGACATTCTCAGTTGCACAACCTGATGGCCATGGTCGGTCCACATGGCCGCCATCTGATCGACAACGGACTCCTCTCCCGAGTACTTCCCGTAATCGTTGTGAACAAGCAGAATTTTCATTGACGCCAGAATCAGTCTCTCTTGAAAATATCCCGGGTATAGACCTTATCTTTCACCTCATCCAAACAAGGGTCATAACGATTGGCAACGATGACCTGCGACAACGATTTGAACTCATCCCAGTCATTGACCACCCGCGAGCCAAAGAATGTGGTACCGCTTTCCAACGTCGGTTCGTAAATGATCACAATGGCTCCCTTTGCCTTGATCCGCTTCATGATCCCCTGAATGGACGATTGGCGGAAATTGTCGCTGTTGGATTTCATCGTCAACCGATATACACCGATTACACACGGCTGCTCCTGCCCCGGAGCAAAGTTCCCGCGGCTGTAATAGTCATAATATCCGGCCTTATGCAGGATACGATCCGCAATGAAATCCTTCCGCGTGCGATTGCTTTCGACAATCGCCTCAATCAGATTCTCCGGCACATCCTTGTAATTGGCCAACAGCTGCTTCGTGTCTTTCGGCAGACAGTAGCCCCCATAGCCGAACGACGGATTGTTGTAATGGTCCCCGATCCGGGGGTCGAGACTTACGCCCCGAATGATGGATTGCGTATCCAAGCCTTTCATCTCGGCATAAGTATCCAACTCGTTGAAGAAACTGACTCGCAATGCCAGATAGGTATTGGCAAAGAGCTTGACGGCCTCCGCCTCGGTCAGACCCATAAAGAGCGTATCAACCTCCTTCTTTATCGCACCCTCCTGCAACAAAGACGCAAAAGTATGCGCAGCCTCCACCAACCGGGGATCATTCATATCCGTACCCACGATGATACGGCTCGGATACAGATTATCATACAACGCACGGCTCTCGCGCAGAAATTCCGGCGAAAAAATGATATTCCCCGTATGCATCTTCTTCCGAACGCTTTCGGTATATCCGACCGGAATCGTACTCTTGATCACCATGATCGCATTCGGATTGACCCGCTTTACGATTTCGATGACAGCCTCTACGCTCGATGTATCGAAGAAGTTCTTCACCGGGTCATAATTGGTCGGTGCGGCAATCACAACGAAGTCGGCATCGCGATAGGCGCTCTCGGCATCGAGCGTCGCCCGCAATTTCAACGGCTTGGTTTTCAAGTACTCCTCAATCTCCTTATCCACAATGGGAGATATGCGATTGTTTATCTTGTCGACCTTCTCCGGGACAATATCCACGGCGATGACCTCATGATGCTGACTCAACAACGTCGCAATGCTCAGGCCAACATAGCCCGTGCCCGCTACTGCGATTTTCAGTTCTTCAAACGGTTTCATTTATTTTCGGATAAAAATATGATTTCAGTAATATATGTGAGGGGAGAGTCAGATTCCAATCATGTTTCTGATTCTGCTGTACGCCCTCATCCGAATGGAATGGTAACGGGAACTTTCGCGAAGAATTTTCCGATTGGGTTTTATATCCCGCACAAAGGCAAAAGTCAAACTTCCGATCTTATCAGGATTGACCTTGAACCGGGAATACTTCTGCTTGCAATTGGTCGCATCCTCACCAAAACCATCATTATCTACCTTTGACAAAAACGGGCACACCGAATATCGGCGCGTTTTATATTGATTGTAACAGAAGCGGATAGCCCAGGAGCGATTCTTCCCCTCCATATACCCTTTCAACATGGAAAACATATCGCTCCCATTTTTGTTGAATTCCTTGATTTTTTTGCAGTCATGGGAAAATTCCGCCCAATCCCTGACTTCCCAATCGACGGATTTCCAGCGGTCCCTCCACGTTGCCCACCCCCACGACGATGAACGTCCCGACAAATAGACATCTCCATCATAATTCTTGGGGCGTTTTATCTTAAGGCCATAGCCGCAAACAGAAATAATCCGTTGATCCTGCTCATAAAAATCCAAGGCCTGATTCATATAGGAGAGGAAATTGGGCGTACAGATCAGATCATCCTCCAAAACAATTGCCTTCCCATATTTTTCAATAACAGCGCTCACTCCGGATATGATGGAATGCCCCAAGCCTTTATTGACAGCAGATACCGAGACATTCGAGGTTACCTCCAGCGCAATTGTGAGAACCTCTTGAATCTTACGACGGTCTTCATCATTACGGGGGCCATCAATGAATACGAATTTTTCCGATTCCTCATACAAAGCATTGGATCGCAAAGATTCAATCATCCTTTGGAGGGGTTTCGACCGATTGAATGCAAAAATTACGATAGGAGCAAGCATATTTAACAGGCTTCAAAATGGTCTTAACTTCGACGGTAAGAGATTCAAAAGAATATAGATATAAAGCTTATAATTTAGCGGAGCATATTTGAGAGCGATAGTAGCCTCTTTTATGCTGGACTTTCGCATATTCAATCTCATATACACCGAGCTTCGCATTTTATGCCAAAGAGCATTATAATACCTCAAATCTTTAGAAGGATACTTTGCCAAGAGTACATTGAGTTCCTTTCCAACCACATCATTTTCAGCAGGGAGCCGTTTAGGCTTATCTCCCATATCATACCCATCCACATGAAAAACAGCCAATGGACGCTTCGAATAGGCAATCGAGCCATTTACCGCCAAACGAGCCCACGTTAATAAGTCTTCTCCAGATTTGACACCAACCGGGAATCCTCCGATTGCCTGCATTAACTGTTTTTTCACCATGATAGATATAGAACAGATCGGAGGATGGGAACAGCAAGCGACCTCAAAATAATTGGAAAGGATGCCATCTTCCCCAGTAAAAAGCAATTTACGAATAATTGTCGGAGTTACTTTTCCTTCAACATCCCGAAACTCATAATTGCAGGCAAAAACGCTGCATTCTGGATATTTCAAAGAAAGTTGATATTGCGTAACCAAATACTCCGGTTTCCATTCGTCATCGGCATCCAAAAATGCAATCAGCTCTCCTTTTGCTTCTTCAATTCCTCGATTCCGAGCGGCAGAAACTCCTGCATTCTGTTGATGAATCAGTCGGATACGATCATCCTGAACTTTTTCGACCTCTATTACGCTATTATCCGTAGAACCATCATTTACGATTACAATCTCATAATCAGTGAACGTTTGATTTAAAACGGTCTGCAGAGTAGACGCGATGCTCTTCTCTTTGTTATAAAGAGGAATTACAACAGATATCATATAATACTATTCTTATTCTGTTTAAGGCCCAACATCATTCCATAAAAACCAAAAGGCATTGATAGGGTCGCCATAGAATAATTCACCACATTATCCGAATATAACGTCACAAAGACTCCGACAATAGAAGCACCCGCGACCAAAGAGCATAATCTTATACCAGAAATGTTTGTGGAATGATACGTTCGAAAACAATCAATAAACACAAGCAATATAATAACACCATAAAGAATCCATCCTATTAGGCCATTATCACACCGCATCTGTACAAAGTCGCTATGAGGGACTTTAAGTCCGCCAAAAATGAAATTATTGTACATATAGTTTTGTACAGAGCCGGTTCCAGAGCCGATCATTTCGTGCCCAACATAGAATTTATTCTCCAAATGTTCCCACATGGAAGCTCGGGCATTCGTATTGACATCTGTCATATCCACCTCCCCGCTTTGAAACTGGTCAAGACTAATCGAGCTATCCATAAACATTTTCTTGTGAAGCGACGGGATGAAAAAGACGGCCAGAACTCCGGCTATGAGCACTCCGGCAATAATGGGTAAGGATCGGACCCGATATTTGATGAAGTAAAAGGCCATAATTGCGACCAGCGACCCCATAATCGAAGTTCGGAACACCCAAATAAAGCATGGGAGTATAAATAAGATTGTATAAATCAGATTTCTACGTTTTTCATTGGTGTAATAAAACAAGCCCAACGAAAAAATCATGATAGAGATATAATTGATAGCACGAGCTGTCCCATACCAAAAAACCCCCGGAACAAGTTTTCCAATAAACGGGATAAACGCAAAACAAATGGAAAGCAAAGCAACCATCCGTGCTCCAATCCCCGCCGTAAGGAAGACTTGCGTATCTCGCACCGCCGCCGATGCAAATAGCATGATTAGCAACGGATAAACATATTTCAGAATCACCCGAAATCCATATTCCGGAGCCGGGGAATAGGTTAAACCAACAATCAGCCAACAAAGATATATCACATAAATAACAGCGGCCGGAGTCCATTTAACCTTGCGTTTGCAGACAAACCATAGGCCGAACAGGCAAAAAAGCTCCAATACAAACAACCGGACCGCCATCAGATCCAAGCCAATAGGGGCTGAAAATGCCAACAACCCGGTCGAGAAAGTCAGAATCCAGAACCGTTCAGGGCCATCTAACCACATCTTCCGGTGTTTGTCCAACGGATACTTCATGGAGCCGGATGAAGTCAACCATCGAAAACCGACAACCGTGATGATTAAAAAATATAGATAATTCAGTACGTACATATTTCCGGTAATGTAGCGATTACGCTATTCAGCAATTCTTTTGTACAAATTATTGAACAACACGCTGAATCGGTCAAACCCAAATTGTTTCACATAAGTAATTGCTCGCGTGGAACATTGCTGCCACTGCTCCGGAGATTCGCAAAGATATATAAGTTTCGAGGCTAAATCATCGATATTCTCCGATTCATGTAATAATCCAACCTCTCCGTCACGAACAACCTCCGGGAGACCTCCAACCCGAGATGCTACTACTACGCATCCTCGCGCCATTCCTTCAATAGCCGTCAAACCAAAACCTTCACTCCGCGATGGCATCAACAAGATATCAATCCGATCATAATACTGCATCAAAGCCTCCTGCGGTTGATAGCCCACAAATTCCACTGATTCAAGAATACCGGTTGCCTGAACTTGTTGTTCCATATCCCCGCGTAAGGAGCCGTCTCCGACTACCAACAATCGAACGTCTGGATAAGAAGTCTTTATCTTTGCAAAGGCCGGCACAACCAAATCTATACCCTTGATTGACTCCAATCGGCTAACGACACCGATGGTAATTGGTCGATTGGCCATACGCGGTTCTTGAATTATAGGAAAGCATGCCGGAAGTGCATTGTAGATGGTGAAATGATTGCGTTTTTTCAAAGGATAGGCCTCATCATAAAGTTGCGAACCACCAAAGAACGAACGTTCGGCCAACTCCGTAATACAAGTGAACGCCCTTACGCAATGCAGCTGAATAAAATGAACCAGTTTCAGGCTTGGGTAAATATCTGCTGCGGTATGAGCCGTTGTAAGGATCCGCCGCATTCCCAACAGCCGCAACAGCAAAATGGGGATCGCGCCAGGTGCCATATATTGGACATGAGCGACATCCGGTTTGTATTGTTTCAGAACGGACCGCAATCCTTTATACAAGAATAAAATACCTTTCCATCCCCCAATTCGAATTCCATCCGGACTCAAACAAACGACAACGCTCCCCGCCTTTTGAAATCGGGAAACCATATCTCCGTTGTTCTCGAAATAACATACGGTCACAACCTGATACCCGCCAGCTATAAGAGCCCGCACGAGATTCAAGGTCTGTACCTCTGTGCCGCCAGTCATCAAGCACGGAATACAAATAAGAACGGTCATGATCAAAGCAAAAAATCAGAATAAATCTGAACTGTTTCACTCGCGGTTTTAGCCCAAGTAAATTCAGAGGCACGATTTAAACCCTTTTTAATAAGCGAGTCTACTTCGATCATATCCTTCTCCAATCGTCCCATCACATCTATCAGGCTTTCAAAAACAGGTTCAGACAGATAGATGACCGCATCCGATGCAACTTCACCGAGGGAACTGTTATTGGACGTCACAACCGGTGTTCCACAGGCCATCGCTTCCAGAATCGGCAATCCAAATCCTTCGTAAGAGGATGGAAAAAACAAGGCTTTTGCTCCATTATATAATAATGCCAAATCGTCATCCGAAATATTTTTCAAGAAATGAATCCGCTGAGAAGCTCCGCATTGTTGAATCTCGTCCAGCAGCAACTGCGGAGGATTCCCCCATACCAAGACTAAATCATGTTGAAGTTGTTGCTGTTGAGACAACGCGAGATAGCTTCGAACCAACACATCGGTTCTCTTTCGCTCTGCATTACAAGACACGCTCAAAAAATAAGGTACCGACAATTCAAATTTTGTTCTGATACGCTCTCTTACCGCTGATTTATCAGCCTGAGGATAAAATATATCATGTTTGACACCCCAATAAATTACCGTTATCTTTTCAGAAACAATTCCCATAGTCTCAACTATATCGCGCTTTGACGCCTCGGAGCAAGTAATGATATGACGACACTGATGCATGAATGGAGGAACAAGCCGCTTCATTTTTTCATGGTCAAAAGCAGTCTCCTGCATTTTCATAAACAGCGCATCATGCAAGGTAACCACGCACTTATCAGGTCGATGTACATACTCAAAATTGTGCGGAATATGCATCAAATCATAGCCCGTCAACCATTCTCGAACAGGGAAACGAGCTAATAACTTATCAATACTCGCCCGATGCGGCAGATATAAGTGTTTAGACTTAAATGGCAGCCCGGTGTTACGACCTCCAATCCCTTTCATATTCTGAGAATAGAGCTCTATTTCAAAAGGGATATTCGGAATTTTGGATAAAGCCTGAATCAACTCCAACGTAGTTCGTCCAATTCCATTCACTTTACCACTAACATAATAGGGAACAATGGAATCTACATCAATGAGTAACTTTTTCATTTAATCTATACTAAAAAAAATGGCTGATACCCAGACAATCTTGGACAAACTCGTTTAAAAAAACAGATCGCAGGAATCATACAGATTATTATAATAAAAAATTGTGACCAGGCAGGCAAATGTAGGAATTGGATAAATTTCCAAACATATAAATGGGCACATAAGATTACTAACGAGTTTCTACCATAATAACTTAACACCTCTGACACAATCTTTATATGAGATAAGAAATCAGATAAAAAAAGGACTCCAATAATTCCAGACAAAGCAATGATTGCTACCATATAAATAGGAGCATCCAACTCATTATTACGATAAAATATATAGCAATTATTATACTCATACAGATATTGAGACCCGATCAATAAACACAAACCTAATAATAAAGCGACCCACTTGTTAATAAGATTGATGTTCTTTATTTTAGAAGAAAAGACATTTCCTAAAAGATAAAAAAACAACGACGTAATCGCAGTATTTAGAAATGCTATTTGCGGAACTTTTAAGTAATTCAATAGATATCCAACAACAAAGGCGATAACAGCCACCGCAATAGAATGCAATTTACCATTTGTCAGCCTACTAACTCCAACATGAATTAAAGATATATAAAATAATGCAATAAGGAACCATAACGCCGTTGGAACAGTCCCTTTCTCAAAACAATCAAAGAATGAGAGTGATTTGTAATGGGCTACATAATAAATACAATTGTATAGAAAAATCGGCGCATAAAAGAAAGCAGCTGGAACTAATAAGCGATTTATCCTTGAGCCTAGAAAGTTTTGTTTTTGAGGATCTGCAAAAATTCCACTCAATAAGAAAAACAATGGCATCTCCCAACCTACCCATGCATTAATATGAAACCCTGTATGAAGTCCTATTACGGCAAGAATACCTAATCCTTTTGCAATATCAATATGCAAATATCTAGTATTATTCATTATTAAAACATTCTCTAAAAAGAGATTCCCATTGATCTACAACTTTCTCGACAGAATATTTCTTTATATCTCGTCTTGCATTTGTCGCCATTTGATTCAATAAATCCGGAGAATCCATCAAGCGCTTCAAACCCTTAACATATTGATGAACAGAAAAAGGCTTAATCAGCAATCCGTTACGGCCGTCTTCTATAATATCTGTAACAGAAGCAAAACTATTAAATGCGATAGGGACTGCACCACATTGCATGGCTTCCGTTAGCACCATTCCCCATCCCTCATAAATACTTGTCAAACATAATATCCGTGATTCTAACTGATATGATAGAGGATCCTGATATCCGACAAATCGAATATTTGGAATACCTTTGGCCAAGGATTCCATCCGTTCTCGCCAATACCCATTTTTATTATAACCCACAATCACAAACTCCCAGTCCAAATAATCCATATACAATTGCCTCCATATTTTTATCGCACGGATAGGATCTTTTTGTGAACTAAAAAGGCCGACCCAAAGCAATTGATTTTTCTTTTGAACGATTTGAGATTCAAGATCTGAAGCGCAATAAGAATTTGGATTGGGAATTGCTCTATATTTCGATTCATATCCTGGACAAATCTCACTAATCTCAAGAAAGAAATTCTTGGAAAGTGCACATACATAATCCGATACTGGAAGCATAAACTTATATTGCTTAATACGATGACATTTATACTCATATTTTATCTTTGGATATAAAATAATTCGAGCAATGCGTTTAACTTTTTCTAATAAAGAATTATTTTTAAGCAATAAGAGTTCTCTCCACAAATATTTATATGCGATCCATGGATTTGCATGTAAAACAGAAATAACCGGAATATCCCAATTTTTCGCTTTAAGCCATAATTGAGAGTCTTCAAAATTCCCAGATTGATTTACTACTATATCAATCTTATTTCTTTTAAGATATGCCTTGTAGTATGAAATATTCTCCCTTGACAATAGATCTCCAGACGGTAAATACTCAAGAGGCGCAGGATAATCAAACTCATGTCTAACCGTTATACCACTAGGATAGATTAGATAAAAGACATTATATCCTCGTCGTTGCAATTCCAAAGTTAACGTATGAGTAACTCTTCCAATCCCGCCTTTTTGGGGATGAAATGGAGTAATATAGGCAAATAAAATATTCATCTTACTCCTGCTTGAATTTCTGATACAAACCACTCGCCTCCACCATTCCATCTTCAATAGAACAATACGTCCAACTACCATATCGTCCTATCGAATAAACATCAAATGCCTCTAAAATTCTTTTCTTATCCATTACATCCTGTAGCGAACGTTCTGTAATATGAACATATGCAGGATTCATTATTACATGATGGCTCGAAACGAGATTCTGGGTAGAAACAATTCCACAAGTCTTTAAATCAGACAGTACTCGACGAAACCATTTATCAACATCAATCTCAGCATCTTTATAAAACCCCAACTCCACATATAAAGACATTCTGTCAGTTCCGAAGATATTGTCATAGTACCCGACACGATAGAAACTTAAATTTTGATCCGGAAGATATATCCAGTTATTAATCGTATCATTTCCCTTGGAATCAAAACCCAAATTAAAAACCAAAACTTGGTTCCAGGTATAAATAGATTTATCATACTCTATCTTACACAAATCCAACAATACGGGAAATGGGATAGTTGAAATCAAACGATCAAATTTCAAAGATCTCTTATTCGTTTGCAGAGTATGCTCCTTCAAATCTATCGACACGACAGCCTCCTTCAAAGAGACTTTCGATGGATCAATTCGATGATATAAAGAATTAATATATTCTACCGCACCTCCCTTTGGATAGGTAAAACTTTCATTGTACGATTTTGTAGTATGATTTTTAAAATTAGCAATAATTTCTTCCTTATTAGCATAAGGGAAGAAACGGCCCATTGCATTAGGATCCAAGTCATTCAGATTGCAAGCATATAATTTTTGATTATATGGGATTAGAAACTTCTCTGCAATACTTTTCCCGAACTTGGAATAGAGCATCTCACAGAAATTACTACTTTCAGTATATGGATTGTTAAATAAATCATAAAGACAATCAATAAATTCATCTTTCTCTAGTTGATGAATATTCTTCTGAAATGGGAAATCAATATATTTCCCCTTATACAAAATCTGTGTATGCTTATGGCATTTAAGAAGTGTATCAGATTTTATATACTGACAAATATATTTTTCTAACTCCGGATGTCGAAAATGGAAAAAATGCCCTGAATAATCCCAAACAAACCCATCCTGCTTGATCGTTTTACAATAACCCCCAATCTCTTGATCAACTTCAACAATCAAATAATCATTTGAAGTAAGAGAGGCATATGTTAAACCGGTTGCTCCTGCACCAATAATTATATCCATAACCGTAATTTTAATACATTAATACCAAACGTCCTCCAAATATAAATATATGGAACCACTCTCTTAACCTTTATGTTATTCAACCTTTTATATATACAGGGGACATCAGTCTTAATAAATTTATCCAAGTTGCGACATTTCAATTCACTATCTTTCTTTTTCCCTCCAAATTGAGGGGAAAGTAACAAGTAATACGAGAATTGCAATACATTCAGCATATCTTTCTCAAAAGCAATTTTTATATCCGCATTGCAATTATCAGCATACGCTTCATAGAAAGCAACTATTTTCCTAGTCATAACCAAGAAATCATCAAGATGGGCATTATACCCAGCAATACTCGTGCTCTGGCCTTCTCTACCCTGCCAATATTTATATAGATTTATTTGAGAGAAATAAATAGTCTTTACAAAAATTAATGGAGATAAATTATAATCTATATCGGCATAATATCGGTCTGCCAAATGGATATGGTGTGTTTGTAACAATTCTGTTTTATAAGTAATTGTTGCCATTGGCAGATGCTTATCATAATTATTCTCTTTTAAATAGACTTCAAATGGAATAATTCGATTACATATGATACTTGGATAAATATCATTTTTATTCGATCCTGATGCATATTCATAAGAAAATGAAGTAGCTATTAAATCAACATCTAGACTTCGTAACAATTGAATAAATTCCACTAGAGCTTTTGCATCAAACCAATCGTCTGAATCAAGAATCTTAAAATATTTTCCAGAAGCCAATTCTAAACCTTTGTTGACAGCAGACCCCCAACCTCCATTCGGTTTATCTATAACTTGTAAGATCTTAGGATATTTATGCTCAAATTCACGAGCAATCAATAATGTATTATCTTTAGATCCATCATTGACAACTAGAATTTCAAGATCCTCAACATCAAAGACTTGATTAAAACTGTCAAGACACCTGCTAATATATTGTTCCATGTTATATGCAGGGATGACGATAGTTAATAATTTCTCCATATCTGCTATTAATCTACAATTACCTCTTTGATATAAGTCTTTTACTTAACATTCTCATACCTTTTGAGCCTATGTACAAGCTAATATAACAAAGCACTGAATATCCAATTGTTATAATCAAAGCGAAGACTATCCAATGTAACCAAGACTCTAATGTAAAAGAAAGTGCATTTCTTATTTCACACAAAATAAGAAATGGAAGCATTATCAAAATTAAATGTTTAATCCAATTTCCCCAATATAACCATACCGAATTTTGAAACCCTTTTGAATATAAAAAATAAGGTTTCCATATTCCAATAATGATAATTCGACTTATTATTCCTCCTAAAATTATACCTTTTAATTCATAAAAAATTCCCCCAACTATAGCAACAATAATATATATTATAGATTCTGCAATTGGAGCCCATGTATCATAAAACAGGCCGTATCCAAAAATAAATTGATCAACGACTCCACGCGTTATCCCAATAAAGAACCCTATTAATAACAATATTAATACCCCATTAGAAAGCAAATATTCATTTCCTAACCATAGCGAAATGAATGCTGGTAATAAATTATATAAGGCAAAGACACAAACACCTGCGATAAAAAAACGAATGGAAAACAATTCCCAAAAAACATTTCGGATTTTATTATTATCCCCTTCTGCTATTAAATTACCCACGCCAGCCCCGGTGCTCTCTAAAAAATTATTAACCAATAAGCTTATTTTATCTGTAATTATTGTATAATTCCCATAATACGCAACTGTTTGCAATGAAACAAGTACATATGTCAAAAAAGGAGCTGTCTGGTTTTGTACAACTCCCCCCATTTTATGCACAAACAATTGCTTGGTGTACTTCATTACCTCGGGATACTTCTTGAATAACTGTTTTCCCAAGCGAACCTCACTCCTTAACCAGGGATAAACCTGATTGATTTTCCAATTAAGGATAAAGGAGTAGATAATTCCAAAGACCAATTCGATAACGACCCACAGATAGTAGCTGCCCGTATAGTAGGCGCTGGCCATCTGAATTAAGGTCTTAATAATCGTTGCTGTCTGGAAATAGGCCGTTACCACATAATTCCGCTGGTCGGCCCCGAGCAATGTCTGCTTGTAATTGGCGAAATAACCGATCAACGACGAAATAAGAAAAGAGAAATAGGCGAAGAAGATAATGCTCATTTCAAATTTCGTATCCGGGAAAATCAGAGGAAGGAAACATGCAAGGATCAACCCTGCCCCCAGAATGATAAATCCAATCCACCGATACAAATATCCGAAGACGGATATGATCTCGTTGATCTTCGACTCGTCATGGTCAAATAGCGGTTTGTAAAGGACATAACCAATCGCACTACCGATGCCCAACTCTGCCAGATTCAAGAATCCGAGAAGATTCTGCAACGTTCCCGTCAAACCCACAAAATCGGCGCCCAGCGTATCCAGAAAAATCTTCCGGGAGAAGAAACTCAATGCCAACGTCGTAAAGTAGAAGATCAGATTGACACGGGCATTCAGCAACGACTTTTTTACACGAGACTCATGAACTACTTGCTGTTCCACAGACTAAAAAGTAAACAAACTCCAGCACAATTCCCGAAGGATCAAATGAGCCGGCCAACTATTTAATGAAAAGAGTTTATCTTGAAAAGTTTCAATTCTACATCCGATCCATCTTCTTCTGGAGCCAGAAGAAGATTCCCGTACGATTGAGGTGCGTGCGGTAACCGATGCGATGGAGCAGGCGAACAAATTGCGTTTTGTGGCGGATATGCCACTCCATGAAGTTATAAAGGTCAGATGTGATCAGGAAGCTCAACACCAGCACAATATACAGTTGAACATCAATTGAGCAACCAGCCATGTAACTAATCCACCAGCACAGTACCACGAAGAAATTCAAGATCAGAATCGCAAGGGTCGTCGCGGCATGCGAGCATCCCAGGCGGATGAACATGTGATGCAGGTGCGTCTTGTCCGGATGAAACGGAGACTTGCGCTTCAGGATGCGTGTCGTCATCACGCGGAGCGTATCAAAGACGGAAACGGACAGAACCGCCAGCGTAAAGGGGACCAACCCGATATTTGCCGCATCATAAACCTCGCTCATCGAGCCGTGGCGCAAAATCCGGACCACGAAGATCGACAAGACGATACCCATGACCAACGTCCCGCCGTCGCCAATGAACATCTTCGAACTCTTCCCGAAGACGTTGTGGAAGAAGAACGGGATCAGCGATCCGGTGGCCACGACGGCCAACATACCCATCGTCCGATCCTCCACATACCAGAACATCATCCCCAAGAGCAAACTCGTCAAAATGCAGTAGCCCGACGAGAGACCGTCTACCCCATCGATCAGGTTGATGGCATTGATGATGCCTACGGCAGCAAAGAGCATAAACGGGATGGCCACCCCTTGCGGGATCTGATCAAGGCACCACAACCCGTGGAGGACATTCCAAACAGACCCTCCGATGAAAATCAGCAGCAAGGCTCCACAGACTTCGTCCGAAAAGCGTGAAATCCGAGCATATCCTTTTGTCCCGACAACATCCCTTTGGGCCACGACACTCGGCATGCTCCTGTCCTTCAGGCAATAAACGGATTCAAAACAGGGAATGAAACAAAGATGCATGCAGTCAAACATCCGAAGACGGTTTATTCACAAACTCTATTGCCATGTTGGATACCAACATATACCAATAAAGAATGCCTAAATACGATCAACGGCTTTCTGCAGCCAGAAAAAGATACCCGTACGGTTCAGATGCGTGCGGTAGCCGATCCGATGCAGCAGATGCAGAAAACGGGTTTTGCGACGGATCTGCCGCTCCATGAAGTTATAGAGACCGAATGTGATCAGCAGGCCGAGGGCCAGAATAATGTAAAGCTGCGTATCGATCGAACAACCGGCCTTGTAGCTGATCCATCCGCACAGGACCACGAAGGCATTGAGCATCAGGATTGCAAGCGTCGTGGCGGCATGGGAGCATCCCAGGCGGATGAACATGTGGTGCAGGTGCGTCTTGTCGGGATGAAACGGGGACTTGCCCTTCAGGATGCGGGCCGTCATCACACGCAGCGTATCGAAGACCGGAACCGACAGCACCGCCAGCGTAAAGGCCACAAGCCCCAGATTCTCCTGGGCATGCATCATGTATTGGGCGTCGTGCTGCAGCAGCCGCATGACGAATACCGACATGATGATGCCCATCACGAGCGTACCGCCGTCCCCGATGAACATCTTCGATGTCTTGCCGAAGACATTGTGAAAGAAAAACGGAATGAGCGATCCTGCGGATACGGCTGCCAGAATGGCCATGACCGGATCGTCGGCCAGCCAGAACATCACCCCGAACTGGATGCCCGCCATGATGCAGTAACCCGACGAAAGTCCGTCCACGCCGTCGATCAGGTTGATGGCATTGATGATGCCCACGGCGGCAAAGACCGTCAGCGGGATGGCGACTTCACGGGGAATTTGACCGAGTCCCCACAGTCCGTGGAAATCATCCAGTGTGTAGCCTCCGACGAAGACCAGCAGCAGGACGGTGCCAATCTCCACCAAAAAGCGCAGGGCCGGGGAGAGGTCGAGGATGTCATCGAGCGTCCCGGTATAGAGCATGATCATCATGGCGACCACCACGATGAACAGATCCGAACAGTCGCAGGCAATACCGGCGCACCCCAGTCCGATCACCGTTCCGAAAAACACGGCGATACCGCCAAGAACGGGGACCGGCTTGCGTTGGAGTTTCCGGGCATCGGGATTATCCACGATGTTTTTGTCGAGGGCAATGGCGACCAATCGCGGATGGATCCAGCAAACGCCCAAAACCGCAATCAGAGAGGTAATGAAATACAACATACGGGGATATTTGTTTGATGGAAACAATCGAAAGAAACGATTGCAAGCGGAAAACGGACAGCCGGTACGACAACTGCCGGCTCAACGGCTCGCCGACACGGATTCACAATGTTGCGGTTCCGAGGAGGCAGACCGTCCGACATACAGGCCATGTCCCAACCAACAATCGTAATCGTCAAGACGCCGGATGAGTTGCAACTTGCACTTTTTCGGATTCCGCTCCTCACGCCACGGATCGACGGCGCCATGCGCATGATCCCGGCAGATGCAACTGTTCGTGCAACCATAGAGCGTAACCAGCAACAACGCACGCGACTGTTCGGCACGGATCAGCGGCAGGATACTGCGAATCGTACCTACCAGACGGTCGAACTCCTCCTTCTCTCCAAGAATCGCATAGGCCGGAAGCAGCATCGAGTAAAGTTTGCAACGCATGACGTCACTCTCCAACTGCAGACTGCCGTATTGCCGCAGCGTCTCCCGGGCCAACTCCCGATCCGCGTCCGTCACCCCTTCGGGCGAATGGTAACGCTTCAGCGCTTCATGAAGTCCCGCCGGAAGCCGGTCGCCGTTCAGACGCGTGTAGACATGGCGGTTGTCCGAGTTCAACGCAACCACCTCGTACTGGCCGGGCTCCACACTGAGCAGCGGTACATACATGCAGTTCTCCACACAGACCATGATGTCTTTCCGTCCACCTCCGGGCTGGATGATGACGCTTGCCTCCACTCCCTTGAACTGCCCCTCGGTGATGCGCACCCGATCCCCTTTCATCAGCCGGTTCGGTTCGGGTGTATAGACCGGCAGTTCATCGCAATAGGATTCGGCAACCCATTTCAGATTGGCCATCTCCTCGTCCGACAAGTAGGGATAATATCCGCCACGTCCGTCACGGACCCGGGGCAGGAAACTGTATTGGGGAAGAAATCGTTTCAAACGATAGATCTCTGCTTCCGAGGCGTGTACGAAGACGTAATTGTACAGCAACGGATGCTGCGTGCGGACCAGTTCGCCTTTTTTTTCGCAGACGGCGACGTACGACGGAGCAAAATATTCGAACGGCTGCTCGCCGACACGGATGCGCCGAGCCAGCTCGGTCTGGAGTCCTTTGGCCGGGTTGCCCCTGTAATATCCTTTTGAAGAGACCGGCAGCACCAGCACATACCACCTTACCGCATGGTTGTTTTTTCTTGTGCGGATCTGCTCGGAGACCGAGTCAGACCAAGTCCAGTTAGTGCCCTGCGTATTCATTCCAATATCGTTTATCCAGGAATCCGCATCGCATCCGGGCAATCCGAGGCCTTGCCAGCGCAGCATCAGAACACGCTGACATTCAGTGAATTAATAATTACACATAAGGTATTCGTGAAAATTGCGAATACCTTGCTTCGCTTCGGGCTTGTCTGCAAACCTACAGTTGCGAATGTTTATTATTTCTGTTTAAGAAACCACACTATTTAGTCGCAAAAATAGATAAATTCGTCGAATAAACAAAAAGAGAGGTTTTTTTCTTGCATCAAACCATCACGCAATGCCTATTCTTCTGACAGACAAACAAAAACAGCCGTTTTAAAATCTTATTTTCACGGTTGTTTCACCCCAATGCAACAACAACCGGAGGTCCGGAAAAAGCAAACGGAAGGCATAAGTAACAATTTGGAAGCATTTACGACCAAAATGACACGGTCTTCGTCTAAAAATCAAGAAGTTCCCATCTCATGCGATTTCTTAAACAGAGATCGCACAAGGGAGCAAAGGAGAATCCCGCATTGTAAGCCATGCAATGGCAGGTCCTCCCGTAAATGTCATTCCCAAACACAAACCATTCCTTCCAAAAAGGCATCGGCAGGCAATTGCCTGCCGATGCTGTCCCTTCCGGGCCGAAAGCGCCTCCCTACCGTCACGGATGCATCAGTGTATAGGCATGGCCCGAGACGGCCAGCGTCCCGTCTATCGGAATATCGCCCGGATGGGATCCGCCAACGACGATCCTTCCCTGCAGGAGACTCGCCCGCTCGACCCGTGCCAGCTGGTCGTTGTCGAGCGCCCCGCGGTCAAAAGCGAAATCACTTCCATTGCCCGGTGGTGGGCTCAATATTAGGCTTTCAATAAATTTACAAATCCAACAATACCTGCAAACGATCAAATAATAGAACATCTATTATAAACATGATTTACCATATTAAACACTTGCTTACAGCACAAATACACGCACTTCAATCAAACAATTTATTTCTCTATATATCAAATAAATACATCAAATGCCAATGTAATTTTACGAACTAGATACACAAAAACGGCATATTCGCAATACGAAATACAACCAATCATTAAACTCTCACAATAAAAACATGTATTCAAGCACACATATGAAACATGCATTCATTTTAATTATACCTTTATATATAATATAAGACAAACACATCATATAACCAGGCTCAAGCACCAACAACGGCCTTCGGTTTCAATTCTTGAGAAGAGAACCTGAAGAAGGGATCGCGCCTTACGGTCAAGAAATTTCAACGGTCAAATTTTACTGAACGGAACAACCGGCCCAAACTAGGACAAGACAAAAAAAATCAGGGAGATAACCCGATCAAACAATTGTACCCAGAACAAAAAAAAGGACAAAAAGGCCATTTTCGAAAATACTTAATTAAACTTCAATATTGATTTTCACAAACTTTTTATCGAATTTTACACCCGCAACAGCCCAAAAAAGAGGTCCGCGGCTTGCATTTTCCGCAGATGTTTTCTATATTTGTTGGACGACATATTGAACACGGAAGTGTAAGTTTATTCTCACAGTGGAATCTGGAAAATTCAATTGGAGAGAGGATAAGCGGCCAACTTCTTACGTCATACCCGTTTCACAGGGATAGGCGTGGGCTGTTGCTTATTTTATCTCCAAGGTATTCCAGAACCTCACTGTTAAAGTAGACATCGGCACCACGCTTCTTTTTTTTCACCAAAAAAGCGAGACTTTTCTCCGAGGTGCCAGGGGAAAACAACGACGCCGTTCGTCCACCCGATACGGCGCAAAACCCCAGAAAACCCCGGCCTTACCGGCCGCTCCAAATCCTTTACTTTATGAAAAAACTCTATTCACTGTGCATGCTGTTCTCCGTCATGGGAATCTGCAGCCACTCATTGACGTCGTGCTCGTCTGACGACGATGGAGGAGGTCCGAAAAAGACCGCCCTCGAGAACGAGTTCTCGTACAACAACGAGACTACCCCGATCGGTTCGGTAGTCTATACGAAAGACGATGCAAGCGGCATCTACACGTTCTACATCTCCCCGACCGAAGGCCTGATCGACCTCGACGCCATGCTTCTGGCTGACGACTACATCCTGATCGCGACAAACACGCCCACGGGTGATATCGACCTGACAGGAAAGGACAACTCGCTTGTTTACAAGAACGTAAAGATTTCCTCCGAGACTGCCGCCAACGTCCAGAGCAGCGCTCTCTCGTTGTTGCTGACCTCGCAGACGACGGTCAAGCTGTCGCTCGATGCCGCCATGACCTCCGGCGAAACGCTGAAGGCCGAATACAACGGGCTGTGCATCTTCCACAAGAGCGAGGCCGAGCAGGGCGATGCTCTCAAGATGGACAAGCCGATGTTCGGATACTGGAGAGGCCAGACCACTTCGGGAACGAACAACTATCTCCTCGGTGTCGCCAATGTGGATTTCGTAACCCAGGGCACGAACATCGCCCTCAAAGAGCCCGGATATGCCATGATCCTCGACTGCTATCTCGACAGCGGCGACGAGTGGAAGACCTATCCCTCGGGCACCTTCACCGAGAGCAACAAATTCGGTGATCACACGTATTTCGACACCAACAGCTTCGTTGTCTACTTCGATGGCTCGGCCTACACGACGATGCACGTATCGAGCGACGTAACCATCTCGCGCGAGGGCAATACCACCAAAATTTCGACCACCTTCATAGATAATGAAGGTGTGGACCATGCCGTCACGTTTGAAGGCGACCTGCGCATCGGCAACGGTACGAAGTTGCCCAAGCTCACACAGCTCATGGAGGATGTCGAGCACAAGGCAGCATACGCCGAAGGCACCTATATGGGTGACCTGTTCGGTACGGGCGGTGGTCTTACGCTCATCACGATCGATGACGAGAACCGCGAAAACAGAGTTACCCCCTACTACCAGGTTTCGCTCGGCATCTTCTGCACGAAATGGGCCGATCCGAAAAAGGAGATGAGACTTGAGCCGGGAACTTACGAGGTCAGCACGACCTACAAGAAGGGGACGTGGATGAGCCCCAATGAGCTTGAGATCATGGGTATGGTACTTCCGATCGGAACTTACGTCTTCTATGATGACGGCGTATCGGACAGCGGTCTGTACGGCTACTGCACGGACGGTACGATCACCATCGCAGAGGCCGACGCCGGAAAATACAAGATCGACTACGACCTCGAAACGGTTACCGGCTACAAGGTCACCGGCTCCTACGAAGGTTCCGTAACGCTTACGGACTCGTCGGACGACAAGGAGGACGATGGATCCTCGACGCTGACCGAGGACCTGGAGCTCGATCTGAGCTACCTGACTGCTGCAAATGAACCGGCCCGCTGCTTCCCGCAGACGCAGATCTACATCGGTGGCCTGGGTTACCGTGACATCAACGACATTACCTCCTTCGTTCCGCCCGCTCCGGAGCCCTGCGGTTACCAGTTCATTGAGCTCGGTATGGCCACGGGTACCTATGTTCCGGATCCGGCCTACAACGATCCCGGCAAACTCGTCGAGGGTGACATCATCCGTCTCGACCTGCTCGTAAATCCGGGCGACGACGACAAGATCACCCCGGGAACCTACAATATCTCGCCGAACCGCTATCCGGCACAGATGTGGCCCGGTGTCTGCCTCCGCGGAGCTCAGGAGGTCGATCACATCGGTACCCGTTGGTTGTTCATCGGCAACGCAATCGGTAACGGATATCCCTCCCACATGAAGGATCCGGTATTCGTAACGGACGGCCCGCTGAACATTCCTTCGATGAAGGGATATGCCAGCCTCTATACCGGCACCGTGACGATCGAAAAGGCTGAAGGAGGCGACAACTACTTCACCTTCATCATCGACGGCGAAGATGTTCTGCACCACAGCATCACGGGTACGTGGACCGGTCCGGTCGTACTCGGCACTACGGATACTCCGGTAGTCTCTTCGGGCAAGGAGTTCGGCTCGACGCGCGCCGAGAAGACCTCGACCGTTTCGCAGCAGACGAAGAACAGAATCCCGACTGCCAGCGAACTTAAAGGTCTGCAGCCCCTTCCGATGGAGCCGTTTGGACAGGTAAAGTTCCAGTAAAGCCTTACGGATATTCACCAAAAGAGCGCGGGTGCACACCCGCACCCGCGCTCTTTTCTCATCAATAAATTTTAGACCTATGAAAACGAGCTATTGGTCGAGACTACGCGTCTTGACATGGGCAGTTTTGTTCGCAGCCGGAAGCCTTGCTTCCTGCTCCGACGACGATGACAAGGGCGGACCTACCCCCCCGCCGGTTCAACTGGTAGACCAGATCGAATACGACGGAGGCACCCCCATCGACATCAAGTCGGCCATCTTCGAGATCGAGGACACCGATCTCTACACGTTCTACCTCTCCCCGACGGCAGGCATTGCCGACATGGACGGCATGAGCGAAGCCAACGACTACCTGCGTGTCATGGTCCGCAACCCGAAAGGAACGGTCAATACGGAATCCGACACGTTCGAAATCTCCTACAAAGACATTTCGGTAAAGGAGGCTACGATGAAGGATGTGAAATCGGTCAAGCTCTCGGCCGACTACCTCAGCGAAACGTCGCGTCTGAACCTCTATGTCGAGGTAGAGATGGAATCGGGCAAAACGCTGTTGGCTCGTTATGAAAACACCTGCTCCGAGGCAAAACTCCCCGAGCTGAACAACCAGTACGAACTTAATGGTGAGGCCCTCGCGATCGGCAGCGTATTGAAGTGGTCCAATGCAGCGACCGGTGCCACGACCTATTACTTCTACAACGAGGCCGATGTCACGGAACCGCAGGACGGTCTGAACGGACTGACGGTGACGCTGGCAGCCGAGGCTACGGAGACAACGTTCGATCTCTCGACGGTAGATCCCGCACAGGTTTCGGTCAAGTACGGTGCCTTCCAGAACACCGAGAACACGACGGGTTCGCTGAACATCGAGGTCAAGAACAACGTACTGACCCTCGCAATCGACGCAGAGGAGGGTGACAACCACCTGCGCGCCGCCTACTCGGGCGCCTTTACGTTCGGATTCGAAAGCCAGAACTACATCAAGGTAACCAAGAGCGAGACCCCTGAAGAGGCCGCTCTTGCCAAGGTATTTGTCTACAAGAGCAAAACCAACGAGCTCACGTTCGGCATGGTGGATGCAGAGACCCCGGCAGACCTCATGAAGGGGACCTTCGCCGTATCGGTGAACCTGTCGGATTCGCAGCTCAAGGATGGCACCGTAGACCTTTCCCAGTTGGTACTGGGTCAGCCTGCGGCACAGATCCGACTGTTCGACTACACGCTTTACCAGACGTGGGACAACGCCAAAATCGGTGAAGGCGTAACCGGTACGATCACCGGAAAACAGGAAGGAGACAAAACCTACCTGAAAATCGAGATGGAGTATCCCGAAGGCCCGAAGGTAGAGTGCGAATGGTCGGGTGTCCTGACCTCCGTAACGGAAGCACCGGACATGAAACCCGTGAAGCCGTTTGAGCCGCGCATCACGTTTACCTACTCGGGAGGAACCGTCACAAAGGAGAAGGCGCTGACCCGTCTTGAACTCCGCCGCGAAAAAGAGTACAAGGTACGTGGTGGGGATCCGCAGTTCGGAGGAGCCATAGTCGATGCCTACATTTTCTACTTCGTAACCGAAGACATGTCGGATGGCGACAACATTGAAAGCAAGGCTGTTGTTCCGCAGTTCGTGATTCCGGCCGAATACATCGGCAAAGAGGACATCGACCTGACCGCCATGGAAGAGAATCTGCATTGGTTTTTTGACTACCAGAGTTCCTATCTCCAATACACCTCCTACTCGGAAAACTACTCCATGATGGGACAAGTCATGGGCTATTGCCCCGAAGGAGCAAAAGCGACCGTGATCCAGAACGAGGACAAGACCTGGAAGGTGACCTTCTCGATGACCGACCGGGTAAAGACGAACTGGGGAACCTCCGGATCGGGCACCGAACTGCTTCTCGAGTGGGAAGGCCCCGCTACGAAGTACTCGGGGACCAAAACGAACGACCTCACGGACGAAGACTATTAATCGCTGAATCGGTAGGCTGACGGCCACCGAATCCTCTGAATCGGGCCCGGTAACAGGGCGTAATACCGGGCCCGAAACGGGGGATTTTGGCCCACTCACCCGAGGGCTGACCGCCACCGACCGATCCCCGGCACACATATTCGTGTAAAACTCAAATTTTTTATGGTAAGAAAACTCCTCATTACACTAACGGTTATGCTGGGCGCCTGCCTCTCGGCCTTTGCGCAGCAGCTCCAGGTAACCGGAACGGTCAAGGACCACACCGGAAATCCGGTTGCAGGTGCCACCATCCTGGTCGAAGGATCGACCACGGGTACGACCTCGAACGCTGATGGCAGCTACTCTATCACGGCTCCCTCGGATGCCACTCTCCTCGTCTCGTTCATCGGCTATCAACCGCAGCAGATCGCTGTAGCCGGCAAATCCAGAATCGACATCACCCTCAAGGAGGACACCCAGTCCATCGACGACGTCATCGTCGTCGCATTCGGTACGGCCAAGAAAGAGGCCTTTACCGGATCGGCTACCGTGATCAAATCGGACGACATCGCCAAATCGCAACAGTCGAACGTTGCCCAGGCGCTGGCCGGTAAGGTCGCCGGTGTGCAGCTGACGAACTCGTCGGGCCAGCCCGGTGCTGCCCCCGACATCCGCATCCGCGGTTTCAGTTCGCTCAACGCAGGCAACAGCCCGTTGTGGATCGTGGACGGCATGCCCTACTCGGGAGACCTGAACAACCTCAACCCGAACGACATCGAGTCGATGACCGTGCTCAAGGACGCCGCCTCGAATGCACTTTACGGTGCCCGCGGTGCCAACGGCGTCGTGATGATCACGACCAAGAAGGCCAAGTCGAAGGACGCCATCATCACGGTCGATGCCAAATGGGGAGTAAACTCGCGCGCCGTTAAGGACTACGAGTATATCACCAATCCCGCGCAGTTCTATGAAACGCACTACAATGCCCTGAAGAACTATTATCTCGACTCGGGCATGAGCGCCATGGAAGCGCACCTGAAGGCCAACCAGAACCTCACCGGCTCGGCCAACGACGGCGGTCTGGGCTACATGGTCTACACCGTTCCCGAAGGACAGGAGTTCATCGGCATCAACGGCAAGGTCAATCCGCAGGCGACGCTCGGACGCCGCCTCGTATACGAAGGCCAGGAATACTACGTACGCCCCGACGACTGGACCGACGCCGCATTCCGCACGTCGCTGCGTCAGGAGTACAACATCAGCATAGCCGGATCGGGTGACAAAACTTCGGTCTATGCTTCGTTCGGATACCTCAACAACGAAGGTATCGCCTACAATTCGGACATGGATCGCTTCACGACCCGTCTGAAACTCGACTACCAGGCAAAAGACTGGCTCAAGATGGGAGCCAACGCCACCTACGCCCGCTTCCACTACAATCAGATCGACGACGACGGTTCGAGCGGCAGCTCGGGCAACGTCTTCGCCTATACGACGCTCGTCGGTCCGATCTATCCGCTCTATATCCGGGGCGGCGACGGCCGGATACTCTATACCGAAGAGGGAATCAAGCGTTACGACT